>Ga0315320_10002416_pt1 | contig 15355 bp, 6 predicted proteins | sample M140m21515metaG_FD_203458 | JGI IMG/M metagenome (GOLD analysis project Ga0315320, IMG submission 203458) | Ammonia-oxidizing marine archaeal communities from Monterey Bay, California, United States - M1 40m 21515 | ecosystem: Environmental > Aquatic > Marine > Coastal | place: USA: California... | reverse complement strand
GTCGTCTGAATCGCTCTCGTCGTCGTCCTCGAGATCGTAAACTTGAACGCGCGTAGCGCCGACGAGAACGCTCGCCAGGCCGCGGTTCGCGCTGACGGCTAAAGGCGCGAGCGGCTCGACGCAGGGTAAAACGCGCTCGCGAATTTGTATGGAGTTCAAATCCACCAGCGCACCATCGCGCGGCAGCGCTTGAAACGCGCCATCATCCAGGAGCACGAGTCGCGCCTTGGCGCCTCCCATCACGTCCTTGGGCTTGAGGAGGAGCGCGATGGAATCGCCCTTGTAAGCGCACGCGTCGACGATGAGCTCGTTCGGCGTTGTCACTGTTGCGGTTCTAAGGCACTTACCGTCAAACGCGCGATACATGTGCACGCGATCTCGCAAAGTGTCGACGTGGAAACTTTCTCTGTGCGCTTCGACGGCTTCGGCGTTGGAAAACACTGATTGCTCGGTGTTGTCCTGCACCTCATCCGCGTACGTCCACGCACATTTTGCGCTCAACACATCACATGACGATTCTAAAACACCGTTTACTTCACGTGTGATGCGCGTGAGCGTTTCACACAACGAAAGCGGCTCGCCATCCGAAAGGGCATCGTTGAGTCGTAGCATGGATTCGAGAGGAGGCTGCGCGCCGCGCAAGAATACTCCGTCGCCGGTGTGCACACGGTCATGACGCACTGAAAGTGCGTAGTCAAGACAATCTTGAGAAACGCCGTTTTTGCTGAACGCCAAATCCAAGTACTCTTTTACTAAATCCAAACGTGGCGACGGAAGCTGAGCGCCGTGCGCGTCGCCGTCTTCGGCGACGATTTGCGCTCTAATGATGTACACGAAAAATGCACGCAGTTGCATCGTTCGTTTTGTCACCACGCGCCCGGCGTCGATAATGGCAAATGTGAACTGCTCACACATCTTTATGACTTCTTCCACGCGCGATTCATCGATGCCCACGCCATCTGATCCGTAACCGAGTCGCGCCAACCCGAGCAGGGCGTTCAGCCGAAGCATGATGTCATCCATCAAAGGAGCGACCACGCTCACGAGATGCTCGTGCACGATCGTTAACGCAACGTCTACATCTTTCGCCATTCGCTTGACGTGCGCCATTTTGAATGTGGTCATAAAGAAATGCTCCAACGCTTCGTCAAACGTTCCCGTCGTCAAAAGCATCAACAGTCGCTCGCGAAGTTCATAGTACAGGTCCATTTCTTCGCCGTACATCTCTGTCATGAGTAACGTGTCCGTAAACTGCTTAAATTGATCATCGAGACGACGTTTGTACCCTTGCTCGTACTTCGCGCTAGCTTCCCGCACGACGATAATCGCGCGCTCCAGTGACGTCTTCAAGTGCGCAGCGTGCGTGGACACCAAATACACCTCTCTTACGTGCACCGCCATGTACGCCGCGTCCAATCGCGCGAAAGAAGCCTTTCTTCGCGATGCGTCGCGAACTATCGCATCAACGCTCGTAAAATCATCTCTCGACGCCAACGCCTCGACGCTGCCTGTCTTCGCGAACGCGTCTCGCCATAAGCCCACGCGAAACATCCCGAACGCGTGCATCGCGACCACCCCGTTCGCGTTCGCCGCGACGAGGGCGCTAAACTTGCCCGTACTTTCAAAATGATCCACCAACCCGGCGGCGTTCCACGACTCGCGCTTGCCCGTGAATCTCGCGCTCGCGCCGCCTTCTCTCTCCCGCGCGCCGTCGCGCGTGCCGTTCCATCCGTGCCTCGCCGCTCGACTCTCGTCGCGCACCACCGCTCCCTCGCGCGCGTCGATCCATCGTAAGCACGTGATTCCACACCCATCGCTTCCGCCTTCTCCGCCTTTATCCCGTTCCGCCGCTGTCCCGCTCGCGCCGTCGCGCGCGTCCCGCTCGAAGCCTTCCAGCCCCGTAATCACCCTCAAACACTCCCCGTCCTCCGTCGCGTGCGCCGTGATCGCTCCCGAGGCGTAGCCGACGACGAGAACCTTGCCGTCCGGGCGAAACGTCGCGCGCGTGGGCGTTTCGAGCTCGGGCGCTAAGGTTTTCGTCCAGAGTTTGTTCCAGTTCAACCGAAACGCGGTTAAAGTGCCGCCGTTCGCGCACGCGACGACGACGAGATCCATCGTCGGACACAGCGCGATCGTCGTCGCGGGTGCGCCGAGCTTTGCGTCTCGCGCGAGGACGAAGGACGTCATCGCGGCGCGGTGTGCGGTTGATTCTTCAGTGGATGCGCGCGGCGCGACAGCCAGAGCGACAGACGCGGCGAATTTCAAACTCGGGGGGCGACAAACAGCGGCGAATCGAGCGGGCGGTGTGGCTAAGACTGTCTTATGATACAAGAGGCTAGTTATTACGGTTCGCGGTTGACGATGACGACGTCCATCACGCGACGTTGGCGACGCTTTCGGCGCCGCGCGGCCGCGATAAAAAGGAGAAATCGGGCTCGACGACGGGCTTTAAAAACAGCACTGGTTGCGCCATCAACGCGTTGCCGACGATCAAAGGGAGCCAGAGCGCGCCCGCGGAGAGGCGGAACGACAGTGGGGCGGCGGGCCACACTCGATCGATGAGCATGCTGAACCCGCGAACGAGCAAGATGTGCGTGAGATAGCAGTAGAGCGTTCGCGAACCCATGGCGGTGATGAAGGACTTCTTACTCGGCACGAGCGCCAAGACGCCCAAGCCGGCGAATGCGGTGAAGACGTAAAGCGCGATGCGTTTGAGCATGTCGATGAACTGCGCGGCCACGGAGGACGACTTGTACGGCGCGATGGACCAGATGAACCACTGCACGTCGTCGAAGCACTCTTCGAAGACGTTGAGCACGACGTAGAGAAGCGCGTACGCCATCGCGAGAATAATCGCCCCGAACGTCGCGCGACGGCCGTAATCGATACTCTGCAAGCGCTGCAAGTGCTCCGGCTTCAACGCGACGCAGCCGAGGAAAAAATACACGGAATACACGAAGACGCGCTGCCAATCGAAAGCCGCGTTTCCATTCTTCGTCGTCGCCGTCTCCGTAAACCCCACGAACAGCCCCATGAACACACTCAGCGCCACGATGACCCCATTTCGTAACCCCCCCACCACGAGCACGCTCATGCGCCAAAAGAACAGCGCGAGCAAGTACCACATCACCCCCACCGGCGCCCACCACTGCAGCGGCGCGACGTCGTAATAATTAATCGCCACGTAAAACGCCTGCCACACCGCGTACGTCCCCAACAGCGTCCCGAACGCCCCTCGCACGCGCACCAACAAATTCACCGCGCTCGCCTCGTCCTCCCTCGCCGCGCGGAGCCAACTCTTCGACAGGTATCCGCTCGCGCCCGCGAACAACGGCATCCCCGTCGCGCACAACACCAAATATAACGTTCGCACGTGTCCGTGCGTCGTCGCGTTCACCGCGTCCCTCTCGCACCACCCTCGCCGCTCGTGCGCGTCCAGCGCTCTCAGGAACTCCTGCAGCGCGTGATTCCACACGACGATCAGCATGAGCGCGTACTTCAGGTTGTCCAGGTACGCGTCCCGTCGGTCGCTCGCGCGTTCGTCGAACGCGCGCGGCGTCGCCGCGTCCGCGTCCAGGCTCGCGTCGAGGTTTCTCGCCCGTCGCGTCGCGCGCGCGTCGCGCGACATCGCGTATCCGGTCGCGTCGCCGTCTCGCGCCGTCGCGTAACACCATCCATCAGGTGTTTCCATCAGTCAGAAGCGTCTTAACACACGGATCATCGGTCGGACGCGCGTGAACACACGGACCATCAGCGCCGCCGACGACGATCGACGCGCGCGCGCGGTGTCGGACATCGCGCGACGCCGCGCGCGCTCGGACGCCGCGACGACGCCGCGGTCGACGCCGGTCCGCGATGCCCGACGCGGCGCGCGCGACGCGGGTGAAGAATAAAGCGCCCGCGCCGGTGCAAATCACCGCGGAACAAATCGTGCGCGAATCCGCGGAGCGCGCGGAGGACGTGTACGGGGCGCCGAAGCGGAAGATCGCGGACCAGGAGGAGCTGAAGGAGTACAGATACGAACAGCGGAAGCAGTTCGAGGATCGAGTGCGGTCGTCGTACTGGGAACCGCGGGCGTGGATACGGTACGCGAAGTGGGAGGAGGGACAGGGGGATTTGCCGAGGGCGCGAAGCGTGTGGGAGCGAGCGCTGGAACATCACGGACGGGACGTGCCGATATGGTTGCAGTACGCGGAGATGGAGATGAAGAATAAAGCGATCAATCACGCGAGGAACGTGTGGGAGCGGGCGTGCTCGACGCTGCCGAGGATTGATGTGTTTTGGTACAAGTACGTGAACATGGAGGAGACGCTCGGGCAGGTTGCGGCGGCGAGACAGGTTTTCGAGAAATGGATGAAGTGGGAACCCGAACACACGGCGTGGAACGCGTACGTGAAGATGGAGCAGAGGTACGGGGAGAAAGAGCGGGCGAGGGATATCTTTCAGCGGTATGTGCAGGTGCACCCGGACGTGAAGGCGTGGACGCGCTGGGCAAAGTTTGAGTTTTCGTCGGGCGAACGCGACAAGGCGCGCGAGGTGTACGAAGCCGCGGTGGAGTTTCTGCGGAACGAACCAGAGGTTGGGAACTTATACGCCAACTTTGCCAAGTTTGAGGAGATGTGTCACGAAGTTGAGCGCGCTCGGGCGATTTATAAATTCGCTCTCGATCGTTTGCCCAAGGAGCAAGCCGAGTCTGTGTACAAGGAGTTTATGAAGTTTGAAAAGATGCACGGAAATCGAGAAGGGATCGAGGACGTCGTTGTGGGGCAACGACGGTTCAAGTACGAGGAAGAAGTGTCCAAGAATCCGCTGAACTACGACACTTGGTTCGATTACATTAGACTAGAAGAAAACGCCGGCGACATGGCGAAGACGCGCGAGGTGTACGAACGCGCCATCGCCAACGTGCCGCCAGCGAACGAAAAACGCTTTTGGCAGCGATACATTTATATTTGGATCAACTACGCGCTTTACGAAGAGCTCGAGGCGCGAGACGTGGAACGCACGCGAGAGGTGTACCGAGCGTGCCTCAAGGTGATTCCACACGCCGAGTTTTCGTTTTCAAAGATTTGGATCATGGCGGCAAAGTTCGAGCTTCGTCAGCGACGACTCGATGCGTGCCGTAAGATTTTTGGATTGGCCATTGGATTAGCACCGAAGGCAAAGATATTCGCGACTTACATTGAGATCGAGTTCCAGCTCGGGAACGTCGACAGGTGTCGCACCCTGTACGAAAAGTACTTGGAAATTGAGCCGCAAAATTGCTCGACGTGGATCAAGTACGCCGAACTCGAGCGATCGCTCGGAGAAATCGAACGTGGGCGCTCGATTTTCGAACTCGCGGTTGATCAGGCCATGCTAGACATGCCGGAGGTACTTTGGAAGGCGTACATCGATTTCGAGACGTCCGAGGGAGAGCGCGAGCGTACGCGCGCGCTTTACGAGCGTCTTCTCGAGCGTACGAAGCACGTCAAGGTATGGATGTCTTACGCGCGCTTCGAAGCAACACCGATTGTTGTTGTGGATGACGACGCCGACGACGCTGCGATAGCCGCCGCCACCGCCGCGGCGGAGAACGACGAGCACGAACGCCTCGAGACGCGCCAAGCGAAAAGCCGCGCCGTGTACGAGCGAGCGCTCGCTGAACTCAAAGAAATCGATCCAGACGCCAAAGAAGAGCGTGTCATGCTTCTCGAGGCGTGGAAGTCATTCGAAGACACCTTACCGAGCGAATTCTCGAAATCCGCCGACGTCAAGGCGCGTCTTCCCAAGCGCGTTAAGCGCAAGCGCGCCGTCGAGGACGACGACGGTCGCGAAATCGCACAGGAAGAGTACTACGATTACGTCTTCCCCGACGACGCCGGCGCCGCGCAACCGTCGCTCAAGCTTCTCGAAGCCGCGTACGCGTGGAAGAAGGCCAAAGCCGCGGCTGAGGCGACGGATTAAACGGATAAACACACCATATCCATCTATGATAGCACTCCAGACCCTTCGAATACGACAAAACCAAAACCTACGCCATCCGTACCTCATCGCCGCGCGCGCTCGAACGTCACACGCGCTCGCCCGACGCGTACGGCGGACTCGCGCCGGGCCGACACGACGGATCACTGAGGTGACTCCGCGCACACGCACGATTCGGCGCGCGCACGCGGCGCCCGCGCGCGCCGCGCACGGGCCGCGCGCGAACGCGAATTCCAGGCGGCGACCGACGCGGCGACGCGACCGACGCGCGACGACCAAACGCGCGTCCATCGGCTACCCGAGCGGTGAAGACGTCGACGTCAGCATCGACATCGACGCCGAAATGTCGAAGATCGCGGTCGAGCGCGCGCTGCCGACGATGTTCAGCGACCTGACGATGACGGACCCCAAGCACTGGCGGTCGACGCACGCGAGAATCGCGAACGGACCGGTGGTGCCGCAACAACTCATCGGTGGGACGCCGATGATCGATTTGAGTGAATTCAGTGCGAATCCAAAGGTGAAGATTTATGGCAAGTGCGAGTACTTGAATCCGAGCGGGAGTATTAAGGATCGAATCGCGCAGGAAATTTTGGCGAGAGCGCTGGAAACGGGAGAGCTGAAGGCGGGGATGACGGTCGTCGCGGCGACGAGTGGGAACACGGGTGCGGCGATTGCGATGGCGTGTGCGATTCGCGGGTTTCCATACATCGTGATTACGAATCAGAAGACGAGCAAGGAGAAGATTGACGCCATGCGGGCGTATGGGGGGGAGGTCATCGTCGCACCGAGCGGGGTGCCGGCGGATCACCCGGATCATTATCAAAACATCGAAGCGACGATGTGCGCAAAAAATCCGAAATTTTATGGTGTGAATCAATACGACAATCCGTACAACGCGGATGCGTACGAAAAGACACTTGGTCCTGAGATTTGGTCGCAAACCGAAGGGGCGGTGACGCACTTCGTCGCCGGTGGCTCGACTGGCGGTACGATCACAGGCACGGGTCGTTATCTTAAGAGTGTCGACCCGACGATTAAAATCGTCTTGGCCGATCCCAAGGGAAGCGTTCTGTGGGATTATTTTGTGAACGACATTCCTGAAGAAGAACTCGTGGCGAAGAGTTGGGAAGTCGAGGGTGTGGGTAAAGATTCCATTCCGGGTGTACTCGACACCGAATACATTGACGGCGCCGTCATGGGTGACGACAGTAGTTCCTTCCGCATGGTTCGCACGGTTGCTGAATCTTCTGGTGTCTTGCTCGGTGGTAGCTCCGGTCTAAACCTGCACGCTGCTCGCGTGCTCTCGAGTCACATCAAGGAGGGGACCATCGTCACGGTACTGTGCGACAGCGGTGTCAAGTACTTGTCCAAGATCTATAACGATGAGTGGCTTCAAGCGAAGAATCTTGACAAACCGTTAGCCGACGTTTCGAAGTACGAAGTCCACTGGAAGAACGGCTCGCATGAAGTAACGGAGGATGAAGAAAACGACAGCTTGTGGGGCCGTGAACAGGAAGAGAAAGAACTTCGTTTCCTCGATGAAGTGGCGACGCACATGGTTGAATACCACCGTAACTCGATTCGAGCGACGGAACCGGTGAGTGTGTACAACTCTCCCGCCGATCTCCACGCCAGCTTCGAAGAGATGGGCGTTCCACTGAATTTTCGCTCCGGCGAATCGCCAATTTCCATCAACAATCTTACAACCGCTATGAATGCTGTTTTGGACAACAGTGTGCGAAGCTCGCACCCGATGTTCATGAATCAGCTCTACGCAGGCGTTGACCCCATCGCGCTCGCGGGCGAATGGGCATCAAGCGCGCTGAACTCAAACGTGCACACCTTTGAAGTAGCACCGATTCTCACCGAAATTGAGCGTTCAATGCTCGCAAAGATTGCGTCACTCTGGCTTGGAGAGAATGCAGATGGCTCGGCGCCTGATCACGACGGCTTATTTGTACCGGGAGGTTCCATCGCTAATCTGTACTCTATGATCTTGGCGCGCGAGCGCGCATGCCCAGAAGCGAAGAAAACCGGAATGCCGCAAGGCTACGTTGCCTTCTGCTCTGAACAATCGCACTACTCCTACAAGAAGTGCGCCCACATGATAGGTTTAGGTATGGATAACATGATCAAGGTCGATTGTGGCAAGAATGGTGCCATGCTTCCTGAAGCACTCGAAGCCGCGATAGCGGCCGCGAAGGCTGCGGGCAAGACACCGTTTTACTGCGGCGCCACGGCGGGGAGCACTGTTTTGGGCGCGTATGACCCGTTTGCTGCGTTGGCCGACGTGTGTGCCAAAGATAACGTTTGGTTGCACGTCGATGGGGCGTGGGGTGGCGCTGCGCTCGTCTCCAAGCAGCACAAACACTTGATGAACGGCGTCGAGCGAGCAGACAGCTTTTGCTGGAACCCGCACAAGCTGTTGGGCATTCCTCTCCAGTGCTCCATCGTTCTGAGTAGACACGCTGGAGAATTCATGGCGGCCAATTCTTACAAGGCGGACTACTTGTTCCAGCCCGACAAGAATAACACCGAAGCTGATTTGGGCGATCGCACTATCCAATGCGGCCGCAAGTCTGACGCGCTCAAATTGTGGCTCGCGTGGAAGTACCGCGGCGACGAAGGTTGGGAAAAACTCGTTGACCACGCCTTCTCTTTGGCCAAGTTCGTCGAAGCAGAAGTCGTGCAGGACACCACGGGTGCTTGGGCGCTGGCCACACCCGCGCAGTGCGCCAATGTCGGATTCTGGTACGTGCCGCCGCGCCTACGTCCGTTCAACAAGGACACCGCGACGCCCGAACAATTCGCGGAAATTGCCAAGGTTGCCCCGAAGCTCAAGGATCGGATGCAACGCGCCGGTGACGCTATGATCGGTTTCCAACCCGTTCCGGCGCTCAACCTGCCCAACTTTTTCCGTCTCGTATTGCCGAATCCTCGTCACAACAGCGAGACCAAGCTTCGCGAGCTCATGAAGCGCATGGACGCGATGGGCGCCGACCTCTGAGTGCGGTCATCCGTCTCTATTTAAACGCACAATAAGCCCACCGTGGGCAACATATTACACGACAATATCACGGGTTGAAGTCATTATTCGTTTAAATCGTTGTCTTATTAAATCGTTGTCTGGTTGTCAATACAAAACACATCCAAGTTTTGTCGCTTAGCTTCGAGCTCCGCGTTTGAACTCGGAACGACAGACGCCAGCGCATCCGTCTCGCCCTCGCCATGGTTCGCGTCAAAACCATCGAAATCGCGTGGCACAACGTCGAGAAAACAAACGTACGCGCGCATCGCGCCCTCGCCGCGCGCATCGCGCGTCGCATTCGTCGCACTAACGTCTCGTCGTCGTCACTTTTCGAACGCAGCAACCGATTCTTTCGGTCGATTTTAATCCCCGCACGGGCGCGTTGGCGACCGCGGGCGCGGATAACGAGATCAAACTCTGGCGCGTGGACCGATCGATCGATGGTGAGGTGACGGTGACGCACACGGAGACGCTGACGGGACACGCCAAGGCGGTGAACTGCTGTCGGTTTAGCGCGAACGGTCGAGCGTTGGCGAGCGCGGGAGACGCGGGAGACGTGTACGTGTGGCGAGAGGTGGACGTGGGGTCGACGACGGTCAATTCGCACGGAGACGTTGTCGGGTGGAAGCCGATGAAGACGCTGCGCGGGCACTCGGACGATGCGTTGAGCGTCTGCTGGGGACCGAGGGAGACGCTGGCGAGCGCTTCGGTGGATAACACGACGATTTTATGGGATTGCGAGAGTGGTAACGGTGTGGTGCAGTTGCGCGAACACGCGCATTACGTGCAGGGAGTGAGTTATGATCCGCGGGGGGAGTTTATAGTCTCGCAGAGTCCCGATCGAACCGCACAAGTGTACGCCGTTGTCGGCGGCGGTAAGCCGTCGGCGAAGAGCGTGAAACACGTGCGGGCGATTAAGGCGATTAACGACACGAATGAGAGAGTCGATGGCGGGCGCATGGCGTCAATCTTTCACGACGACTCTATGACGTCGTTTTTTCGCCGCCCGGCCTGGTCACCAGATGGTTCGTTCGTAGTGTTTCCGGCTGGAGTGTTCAAACGCCCGGGCGCCAAGCGAGCCATGCATACGACGTATGTCTACGCTCGTGGGAACTTTGAAACGCCCGTCATGCACTTACCAGGCGGCGAGACGCCATCTGTGTGTGTTAGATTCAATCCTGTGCTGTTCAAGCGTCGAAAAGACGCCGCTGATCCTACGACACCGTCAGACTTGCCGTATCGCGTCGTCTTCGCGGTGTGCTCGCAAGACGGCGTCACGATCTACGACACCGATGAAACCGAACCGATCGTGTACGTCGCTGGTATCCACTGCACGTCTATCACAGACTGCGCATGGTCCCCGGATGGTGGAATGCTTGTCGTGAGTAGCACGGACGGTTTCGCGAGCGTCGTCGCCTTCGATGAAGGCGAGCTTGGCGCGCCAGAGACTAACATCCCCGAACACGTGAAGTCTTTGCTAGCGTCGTCGAGGATAGGAGAAAGCGTGCCCGATGAAGTTGTCGTTGTTGCGCCGGCGGTACCCAATCCGGTAGCCGCTGGACCGGGACCGACGAGAATCGCGCCAGTGCGCATCGCGCCGACGCCCATGTAGAACTTAGGACACAATTTGATGCTTCACGATTTCATTCGAATTAAAAGGTACAAATGTCGTGAGACTTTCTAAAAAGTTGAGCGCTAACCGAGCCTGGTCAGCGTCTCCCCCCTCGTTATGATTTCAGAACTAAAACTGTTGAACATGATGCGCGTGCCAGCGCTCGAAACATTTAACACTTGCACGAGTGATTTTTTTAGAACGTGGCGTTCCAATCGCTCGTCTTTACACGCGTCGATCGACGCGTTGGCGTCGTCGGTGCGCTTAGATGACCCCCGACGGATCCATTAACCAAAAGACATTTTTTCCCGTTACCACCGTAGCCAAGAGCGCACCCAACAGAAGACACAAAGTTTTTCACCAACGCGCCCGCCTTGGCCGCCGCCGCTCCCATCGGAGACTTCAAATGAGGGTCGGATTGCGGCAAGACAGACTCGTTCGGAACAACGATTTGCGCGACGTCGAACTCAGTTTTCTCAACCGAACGACGGGGAGGAGACGCGAGGGCATCCGGCGCAGGTCTGTTCGCGCCAGATTTCTTCACGGGTTCCTCCTTTTTAATCGCACGTTCCTTTGTGCTTTCGCTGATAATTTTCTTCTTCTTGGGCACAACGCACGTGCTGGGATCGTACTGAACGACGTCCCACCCGTGCGCTAAGAGCTCATCGAGCGGATCAAACGTAATCGTCAGAGGTAGTGAGACGGCATCGTCCATCGCCGCCTGGACGCGGCGACGACGCTTTGTCGCAGCCGGATTGAAACACGGTCTGCGGCGTCGCTTCCTCTGCGCTTCAGCTTGCTCTGCTCTAAGCGCTCTCTCTTTTTGCTGCCTCGAGACGGCCTGAAGATTGAAACAGAATAAATAAGCGAGTTGCTCAGATTCCGTGGCAAGTTCGGGACGCTCTCTCAGCCGCAACGGAGGCACTGGATCAAAGCGCGAAAGCAAAGGTTTCCCTCCGTTTTTCCATCGCATGTTGAGCCAGTACCGGTAGATCTTGCAAAACACCGCAAGAGAGGGTGCTTTTTTGTTGATCTTGAATATTTTGTCGTTTATTTGGTTAACGATTTTGACTGCGTTCTTGAGCTCACTCTTGCCTCCAGTCGGGGGGCGCGGCACACGGGCGCCGCGAGCGATAAACATAGATTTACCGCCGCGACGCGTCATACCCACATGGGCGCGGGTGCCGAGATCACTGCTCTTTACGTTTTCCGACGGTTGACGAACCGTATTCGTCGCATACTGACGTTCGATGAGATCGTCGGCAGACTGCGTCGACGAATTGTCGTCACCGTTTTCCGATGGAACGCCGTCCGAAGGAGACGCTCGCTTCTGCAAGAATTGAACGCTCCCACTCGGTGTCAACGGTGCCGCGGCCGTTTCTGATGAGCTTTGATTGGATCGTTCGTCATTCAAATCGAATGGGTTCCAGTTTTCAGCCTCAGCCTTGAGGTTAACGAGTTGACCGTCGCCCAACTGTGCGTTCGACGCCCAGTGCAAAACATCCTCAAGCTTCCCCTCCGCGGTGTTGGCCGAGTTGAAGATGTTGCCGAGTACGGTTTGCGCCGCCTGCTCTTGCGTTGGCATCGCAGACGCCGCCCAAGACGTTTCCTCAAAGACGTCGAAGAGCTTCTCCAAGTGTTCTGGACGCATGTAGTTGGCGTTCGGCGTCGTCGTGCACACCTCCGATCCCTTGCCTTCAAGTGGCTCGTCAGCATTCATGTGTTCGAGCCACTTGAAATCCGCTGCCGTGGCCTCGTACATGGACGCCGCCGTGCCCGGGCCGAATCGGTGAAGTTGATGATCCGGCGCTTGCTGACGCAAATACTTGGCCGGTTGTCTGAATCCGCCGGCGTGCAACGCTTCGTAATCCGACACAACGTTGAAGTTCGGAACGTGAATGTTTGCCTTTGGCGCGAAGTAATCGCGCGCGGGCTTCTGTTTCTTGGCATCCTTCTTCTCCCCCTTGCTCGGCGACGATGCGCCTCGCTTTTTCCCCTCTCCTTTTCCGTTTGATTTACCCCCCTTTGACGCTTTCGGCGTCGACGGCTTCGCCACTCGATTCGCCTTCGCGTGTCTCCTATTATCTCTCACCCCACACGCGTTACACAGCGTTTTCGGGCCATCCGGGCCGTTTCGCCACAACGGCGTCGTCTGCGTGTTGCAGTGCGCGCACCGCTTCCCAGCCACTCCCGGCAGACCTTGCGCCGACGTCGCGGCGTCCATCACCTTATCGCGCACGAAAAGTTCACCGAAGTCAGTTTCATCGCACGCGCGACGGATAACGCGACAATTTCGCGCGTGAAAACAAGCGCGCGCGCGCGTCGTCGCGTCCCGCGCGTATTGAGGCTCCAGAAACCCCAACCGTTCGCCGTCGCGCGTTCTCGTCGTCTCGACAACCCGCGGACGCACCTTCGCCATCTCCCGCGCGCTCGTTCCGCGCCAAACACCCCCCCGCACCGAACACTGCGCGCACGAACGCTCGCTAGCGCGCGCGACACATCGCTTCGTCAGTCTCCGCGCGTCGTCATCGCGGCATCGAAACACCGACACGCCACCATCGGCGCGCGCGCGTCGCCCTCCCGCGCGTTTCCGCGTCTCCCGCGCGCGCGAACGACGCGTCTTAATCCCATCCACCATCGCGCGCGCGCGCGCGCCGCACCGCGCGCGGGCGACGACGCCCGCGCGCGCTTCGTTCGCGCCATCGAGCGCCCGCGCGCATCCAGCCCCCGAAACCGCAACGCGACTTCGCGCGAAATCTAGCCCCCAACGCCCGCGCGCGCGCGTTCCCATCGCGCCGCGACGGCCGAGCGACGTCGATAATTTCACTCGATCCCTCGCGCGCGTCGAGCGTCGAGCGCACGCACCGCGTCGTCGAAAAACCGGCGTTCGATTCGCGCGCGCGAACAATCAATCGGTCGCGCGATTGACGGAAATCGCTCGCGTTCGCGCGCGTCGACGGCTTCGTTCGTCGTCTGCGCCGAGGCGGGCGGTCAAGAAGACGCGCGTGCGTCGCGCCCGCGCTTCGCGGGACCTTCGGCTCGACGCTCGCGCCACCGACTGCGGGGGGGCCGGCGGGGCGTGCGGGCAGGACAGAATCACACGCCACCAAAGTTTTGGGCGTGGGATTAGTGACGGTTCGCGAACGGTAAATAAAAAATCTTGCGCGTAATTTTTTATGTGGAATAAGGGCTCGTATTCGAGCTATAAGATTCGCTATGTTTAATGAACGGCGGAGACGACGCCACGTCGATCGCGCGGCGCCGCGCGGCGCCGCGCGAGTCGCGCGACGAAGGTTGGTTGCGCTATGAACGATGCTTGGGTATTACGTAGCTAGGGTGACGACGCGGGGTCAGTGAAAGAGACGCACCACATCTCGGCGGTGCCGCCTCGGGTCGCGCGCGTCGCGCCGCGGCGGAGGACGTCGGCGGCGAGGACGCTCGCGCACGCCTCGCGTAGACACTCCGCGCACCAAGGTTCGGGATGGGACACCGCGCTCGAGAGCGCGGCGTGGTTTGCGTCAAATTTTAACGCTGGGACTCGATCGATGTCGCCGAGGGTGAGGAGAACGTCGTCTCGGCGTTCGCCGCGCGCCGCGTCGACGAAGACGGCGGCGCGCGGGCTCGGGACGCTCGCGAGCGGGACGAATCGGCCTCCGGCTTTGCGTATCTTCGCACCGGAGACGAAGTGGTCGAGAGGACACGTTCCTGGAAGGTAGTTCTCGTCGTTCGCGCCCGGATATCGACACTTTGCGCTGAACACGTCGTCATGGCCGCTCCAAACTTTGTCGCACCGACACGGCAGTGGGGGAATCGCGAGCGTGCGGTTGAGGGATACGGCGTACGCGAACGCCTTCACGAGCGCGCGAACGTTCGCGCTCGCGACAATGAGGTGGTCCTCAATCGTCGGTTCCTCGCTCGTCAAGTTTTGAGGCGCGAGTTCAAACGTGAGGAACTTTTCGTCCTCGCCCGCGGCGTCGTGCAGCGCCCACAAGCCAACCTCTTGAAACCTATACCGCTTCGCCTCTCCACCACTACCGTCGAACGTGTACGTCGCGTGCACGGCGTACGGTTTAACGTCATCCCAGACGCCGTCTTTTCGATTCACCCACTGCATGAAGTATCCGTGACCGTTCACGAAGAGTCGAAGCGGCAACGCGCCAATCGCGAACGGCGAACCGGTCGACGGCAACGGCGAACCCGATTGCAGCACTCGCGTCTTCGCCGACGCTCCCGGGGCAACATCTAGTCCCGGCCACGCATTTTCCTCGCGCGCCATCTTGTTAAACACTTGTTGGTGCGTCGTGAGCTTTGAGTACGCCCCGTCCTTTGCCTGTAAATTTCGCGCCCAGTCGCTCAAGAAATCCTTCCCCGCGCGCGTGTTCCTGATGAACATCATCCCAGTGTTGAAGATCCCGCGCATCGCGTATCTCGCTCCTAATTCCCAATCCATCGTCGGGCTTAAATTATCGCTGCTAATCATCACGTCCGCCCCGCGAATCTCCTCGCACCCGTCCACGTCGCCGCTCTCGCACTTGAAGTACGGCGCCGCGTCTCGAAGCCACACGACGTCGACGTCGGATAAAATCACGTCAAACCCGGCGTCGAGCACCGCGCGCAATTCCTTCACCATCAACGCGCAAAACTTCTTCCAACTCTCGCTCGCGTGATCCGCGGCGTCGTTCAAATCGCCGTACTCGGCGCGATACGTCGCCACGCCCAGCGCGCGCGCCGCGTCCAGCGTCTCCGCG
>Ga0315320_10002411_pt1 | contig 15368 bp, 14 predicted proteins | sample M140m21515metaG_FD_203458 | JGI IMG/M metagenome (GOLD analysis project Ga0315320, IMG submission 203458) | Ammonia-oxidizing marine archaeal communities from Monterey Bay, California, United States - M1 40m 21515 | ecosystem: Environmental > Aquatic > Marine > Coastal | place: USA: California... | reverse complement strand
ACTCTTTCATTTCTCCAGTTTGCAAATCGATTAGAGATAATCCCATTTCTATTTCGGCAATCGCTACTTCTTTATTGGCTGCCACCGTCATATTACGCAGAGAACGCCCGCCCGGATGAACGACCAAACCAGGTTCGCCGCCGCCAATCGGCATACGCCACAAACCCAAATCGCGGCCTTCTTCGTTGCCATTACAACTGCGATCAGACAAAAAGTACAGCCACTTAGCATTTGGACCTGAAGCTGGCTGCAAATCATTGCCGTCAAAAACTGTTAATTCGGTATGCTTATCAGCCGTGAAGCTATAAGACCATAAAGCACTAGAAGCTGGGCCGCGGTACGCACGGCGGCTTTGATCACCATGGCCGCGTTCGTAAATCATCAAAGTACCGTCAGCACTGAGCTCTGGGTTTTTCATTGCCCAATCGCCAAGAATGGTTGGCGTGCGACCATCGACATAAGCAACCCACGCACCATTGTCGCGACGTGAGTAACGGCGGTCACGCTGCGCGCCAATAAGCACGCGCTCATTGTCAATCCAGCCATGCAATTTTTCGCCATCAGAGTGCCAAGTCATGCGCTGTGGCTGCCCCCCTACCGCTGGAATGGAGAAAATATCCCAGTTAGAGTGGCGATTCGAAGCAAAGGCCAAAGTCTTGCCGTCTGGAGACCACATTGGTCGAGCGTCGTAAGCATCATGCGCAGTAAGACGTTGCGCACGTCCGTCACTCACATTTGCCACCCAAATATCGCCCTGGTGGCTAAAAGCCACTTGTGTAGCATTTGGGGACAGCGAAGGGTGCCGTGGAAGGGTTAATTCGGGCGCTGATTGGGCGAAAATCAGACAAAAAGAAGCGAGGACCAAATTCATGGGTACAAGGATAACTTCTTCCTTTAGTTATTTGGCACGCCTAGCCGATAAAGCTGTAACAGCAATACCCATGAACAATAACATGAGAATCTTAATAGCCGACGACGACCCGGTTAGTACTAGCGTACTAGCCCAGCAACTCGAGAAGTGGCAGCACACTGTCACTACTACTACCAATGGCTTCGACGCGCTCGCAGCCTTTAAGGACGAGACTTTTGACGTAGTTATCACGGATTGGATGATGCCTGCTATGAGCGGCCCAGAGTTATGTGCCGCCATCCGCGAGGAAGAGGAGAATGGTGAGCTTACGAGCTTCATCATTCTTTTAACTTCACGTGGATCGAGCGAAGACTTGGCCCTGGCACTGAAGGCTGGAGCTAACGACTTTGTAACCAAACCCTTTGACCCACTGGTATTGCAATCCCGACTTGCAAATGCGGCACGTATCGTCCAATTACAAATGGAACTACACCGCAAAACACAAGAAGCAGACGAACTGGCCTGCACCGACTATCTCACTCAATTGCGCAACCGACGCGCGATGTGGCAGAATTTACAAATGGATTACGAGCGCATGCATCGCGAGCAACGTCCACTTTCTGCTTTAGTGATTGACATCGATTTTTTCAAGAAGATTAATGATAGCCACGGACACCGAGTTGGCGATGCAGCCCTACAAACGGTAGCGCAATGTTTAACCAATAGTCTTCGCTCTGGGGATTATGTGGGTCGTTGGGGCGGAGAAGAATTCTTAGCCGTACTACCCGGAGCTGACATTATTCAAAGTGCTGAAGTAGCGGAACGCTGCCGGCATCACCTTGAATCGCTGCGCATCAAAGGCGATAACGGAAAGGTGATTCGCTTAAGCGCGAGCATCGGAGTTGCGGCCGTCGATGGCGCGAACCGTGAAGACTGTGACGCGCTTCTAGACCAGGCTGATCAAGCTCTTTACTGGGCAAAAGATGCCGGACGCAATCGCGTTAAAATTTATGTTCCGGGCGTTGGCCCGCGACGCAATATGCGAAAAGCAACGTAGATTAAAAATACAGCAAAGCATAATTGCAGCTGACTGTGATCTAAAGAATAATTGCGCAGAGCAACGCCAACCACTGCGGCGGGCAAACAGACTATGGCTAATGATTTGGCTAAAACCACGTCGATGCGCTGCTGTTTGTATGCATTACGGACTGCCATTGCTGCAGTAGGAACCATCGCCAGCAGTGAGATTGCCGAAGCTGCTTGAAAGCTAATGCCGTCGACAGCGATGATTAGCGCCGGTACCACGACTACCCCGCCGCCAACGCCAAACAGGGCGGCGCAAACTCCAGCAAAGACTCCGAAGCTAGCGGCGTAAAAATAATATTGTGCATGTAACTCAACTAGTTGTGGCGCCAGTGCTAGCGAAGGTGGAGCAAGACCCGCATAAATATTTCTTGCGGCAGCAACGACCAACAGCAACAAAAATAAATGGTGCAACAGTGAGGAGCTAATTGCTTTGTCAATAATAGCACCGAGCTTTACGCCAACAATACCCCCGAGGAACACGGCACTTGCCAACCCCGGATATATATTTTGTGGTTCTAGCAGAACTTCGGCAATCACCGCTGCAGCAGCGATAAACGGAATAAGCGCCAATGCCGTTCCGGCCGCGCGGCGCAAGGGCATGCCGAGTAGAATTAAAGCCGGGCCAATCACCAAACCTCCGCCAACACCCAGCATACCTGAGACAACGCCAGCCACAGCACCTACCAGCCACAAGCGCTTAGGCATAGCTACCACTAATTAGACTCGCGGATGCGCTCGGCAATTCCTGTAGTGCTGCGTCCAGGAAGGATGTCAATAAATTCTACTTCGCCACCGTTCTTCTTAACGAACTCGGCACCAGCGACACCTTTGTCTTTATAATCGGCACCCTTGACCAATACATCGGGACATATTTTTTGCACTAAACTTTCAGGAGTATCGTCAGCAAATGGAACCACTAAATCGATGAACTCTAAAGCCGCCAACACTTCGGCGCGATCTTCTAATTTATTGTATGGGCGATCCGCCCCCTTCAATCGCGACACTGAGTCGTCGTCATTTAAGCCCAACACCAAAACGTCACCTAAACCGCGAGCAGCGCGCAGATAACGCACATGCCCAGCGTGCAAAATATCAAAGCAACCGTTCGTAAACACCACTTTACGTCCTTCCAAACGGAAATATTCGGTGATTGCTAGAAGTTGTTCGTCGGTTTCAGCGACAACCTTTCCAGCCGGCGTAGACGACCGCAAATAACGCAATAGTTCTTCGCGTCCAACCATCGTAGTACCTACTTTAGAAACCGCAATACCAGCGGCAGCGTTGGCCAAGTGCATGGCAGTAATCGAATCGTAACCACTAGCCAAACTAATAGCTAAAGCACTAATAACGGTATCGCCGGCACCCGTGACGTCATAAACCTGACGCGCGAATGTTGGGATATGTGTCGCCGAGCCATCTGCGTCAAGCAAGTACATGCCTTCGGCGCCCAAAGTAATGAGTAGCGATTGCAATTGCGCGTCGACGCATAGTTTGCTTCCTTCCTGCTTAACAGCGTCTAAACTCGACATCGGACAACCCGCCGACCATTCAGCCTCGCTGCGGTTTGGGGTTACCATGGTTGCATTAGCGTAGCGCGACAAATTTTTATGTTTCGGGTCAACCAGTGATGGCACACCACGACGTTGAGCTTCGGCAATAAGGGACTGCGTAAACTCGTGACTCAAGCAACCCTTGCCATAATCTGACAAAACGATGGCGTCCCAGTCGGCAGCGAACAATTTATCTTGTAACTGCTGCTCACTTGCAACAGACAATGCACAAGTGTCTTCGCGATCTACTCGCAGCATTTGCTGATTGCGTGCCATGACTCGAATTTTCTGAATAGTTGGACGGTCACTGCACTCGAGCATTGCGTCGGTGTTCGCTCCGAGCTCCTTCAGCAAATCGCACAATTTCTCACCGCTACGATCTGCACCATGCACGCCGCAGCATAAAACTTGAGCACCAAGTCCAACCAGGTTTGCTGCCACGTTACCTGCGCCGCCCAAACGATCTTGCTCGGCAGTCGCGTGCACCACTGGCACCGGCGCCTCTGGGCTCACGCGCTCGGCATCGCCAAAAATATAACGGTCAATCATAAAATCGCCAACCACAGCAATACGCGGATTGCTAAGTTGTTGAACTGCAGAAATTAAATCAGTCATTGTTTTGTTCAGAATCAGGACGAATGCGGTAGCGATCGTGAATCCAGAGATACTGCTCAGGAGCTAATTTGATTTGCTCTTCGAGGCTAATGTGGATTTCACTACACAAATTATAAACGTTTTCGTCGTTAACTGTTTGAACTTCTGCGGCTTCGCGAACGACTTGGCAGTCAATCGTCCATATCGGCTTAGTAGCATGACGGACAGCCCACAAAGTAATGACTGGTGCACCCATTTTCAGGGCTAAGGACGCCGTAGCGCGCTCAGTTGCCGCCAACTTGCCAAACCATGGCACAAAAATAGGATTATGATGCGCGCTTTGGTCGGTCGCAATAACTACAGCTTTACCCTCTTTCAAACGGCGCAACAAATTGCGTACAGCACCCTGACGATTAATAATTTCTACACCCCAATTCTCTTTGCGCGCGGCGATTAAATCACGCCCCATGTAGAAGTTGTTCGGCAAACGCGTGGGGAACGCCGGTTCTAAGCCTAAGGGTCCCAGCAAGGCACCGGCGAATTCAAAAGACCCAAAGTGAGCTTGCACGAAAATAGCACCTTTACCGCGATACGATTCGAGTGTTTCACGCGCACCTTCCGCAAACAATAAATGCTTTTCCCATCGCGGGTAATAGCGACGCGTAAGTATCATCGCCTCTACAGCAGACATTGCGATGGACTTGCAAGAAGCACGTAATAATCCATCAATTTCTTTATCCGATTTTTCAGGGAAGGCGCACGCAAGTTGTTGACGTCCAACTCGACGGCGGCGGTCGAATAGTAATGCAAGCAATCCGAGATTAGAAGCCAGCGGACGCAATACAGCATACGGCAGAAATGAGCATAGTTTTATCAGCAGCCTTGCTGGCAAGTAAAGCACCCAAGCTAGCACGCCAGGTTGATGTTTAAAACGTTGGCGGAGACTACGCGGCCATTGCTTAATCGACATTTGAAACGCCCTCCCACAATGGCTCGATATGCGCAGCGCGAACGGGCAAATGCAAATCAAAAAGCTGCTGCTCGAAATGTTCGGCCCCGGTAACAAATTCTACATCGACACAAACTTCGAAAAACTTATCTGAAGCAATCTCGCGTAACTTAACGCCATCTTTTTCAGTAACTAACACGATATCGGCATCGGCCAAAGCGATAACATCGGCGCGAGTCCATGGATGGTGATCCGCTAGACGCTGGTAACTTGCGATATGAACTCCTAAAGACTCGCATAAATCTGCAAACGACTGGTGGTTGCCAATGCCCGCCGCAAGACTCGCATTAACGCCATCAAGCATCGCTAAATCACGAGTCTCACCACTAAGCACATGACGCAAATGAGTGGCAGCCATTTTCGCTTCGACGCGCGGCAACTCTAACAAACCCATTCGCGTTTTAGCGATTTTAGTTTGGATGGCCCCGCGACGCTGTTCATCCACCAGGTCAACACGCGTAACTACAACCAAATCAGCGCGGCGTAAAGCGCGCGCAGATTCACGAAACAATCCTGCTGGAAACGTCGGCCCGAAAGGTCGTGTGGCGTCAATCACCACGATGTCGATATCGCGCTGCAAACGCAAATGCTGAAAGCCATCGTCAAGAACGAGGACCTCTGGCTTATACTTCGCGCTTAACTCGCGCATTCCGGCGACGCGGTCGGGGTTCTCAATCAAACTTACCTGCGGAAAACGCTGGCGCAAGAGAACGCCTTCGTCGCCACCATATCCACGCGATAAGACTGCGGCTTCAGCACTGCTTTCGGCGAACCATTTCAGAGCGCTAAACAACAACGGGGTTTTACCGGTACCCCCTGCCGAGATGTTACCTATCGACAACGTTGGCCAAGGCGGACGGTGCGATTTTAGATATCCTAAACGGTACATCCATACACGTAATCGGGCGGCGCCATCAAATAGCCACGCCAATGGCAGTAGCAATATCACAAGTGGCCCACCGATGTATTTGTTCACCTTTGCTGCCACCAAGTACGGGATTGTAATAACTCAAGCATCCCTTCAAATTCTGGGTGCGTGGGCTCAAGCGGTGATTGCATTTGCGGGTCAGCGTTAATGTCAAACATACGTACTTCACCCGCACGCTGATCCGCAATCATATGCAAGGCTCCCCGCCGAATCGCTATTTTCTGCACATACTTCTCAATATGCTCACGCCGCACTGGCGCGAAATCGACTTGAGTCTGCAACACATCTGGAGCTTGCAAGCTGCGGGATGAGTCGAAATCGATGCCACACACATTCAGCAATGCCGGATAAATTTGCGTCATCGCATAGCCACCATGAGTCGATGGTGGCAACTGCCACTGACCAGCGTATTTTTCAGGCACGCGCACCATCAGCGGTACATCCACTAACTCGCCCATTAACGTTTGCGTATGGCCAATATGACCGCGTTCGCCAAGTTCTTCGCCATGGTCAGCAGTAAGCAACAAGACGGTATTATCCCAAGTGGCAAGAGCGTCAGTGAAATCGCGCAGGCTATTATCGACTGCTAAAATTTCTTCGTCGTAGTAGGCGCCTAGTTCGGCAATATCTGCTGCGGTGCAATTGGCTTCGTGCTCGCGTAAGTCGTCCGTAGAAACTCCGCCTGTTACCCAACCGTCATAACTCTCATCTGCCCAATCGACGTTTTCGTGATCTTCGAACGAAGCATGCGGGTCAAAGAAATGCAAGACCAAGAACCATGGCTGATCTTCATCAAGAGTGCTTAGCCACTTTTGACCTGTCGCTACCACTGCGGCGGCAGTAGACCCACGATGCGGATCTTTCTTGGCGCCAATGGCATCATAGTATGCATCGAAGCCCTGCTCGTATCCTGATTGCATGGCCCGCGTTAATAAAAAGTTGGATTGCACGCAGGCGGTAGCGTATCCGGCATCAGTAAATTGTTGCGCCAAGGTATCGCTATGCTGCAGCTTGCTGCCCGGCCCCACTAAGCGCATCACGCCATGCTCGGCAGGAGTCAAGCCGGTGAAAATCGTGGCGACTGAAGGTTTAGTCCATGAACTGCTTGCCAGCAAACCGTCTAGAACTTGCAGTTCACCGCGCCCTTCCAATTCGGACAAGAACGGTGTGGTTGCATGGCGTTGATAGCCGTAACCAGGCAAGTGATCGCTACGCAAAGTATCGACAATCACTAACACTACATTCGGCTGTTGCGGCTTGGCACATGACGCGGCAAGACACAGCACGACTAGCAAACAGAGATTACGGAAATTCATCGAAGTAGATTCAAGATGGGGTTGTTGATATGGTAACCTTTCGGCATGTCAGAACCACAGCAAGAATTGCGCGAACACCTAGAATCCGCGCTGCTGTTGTTAAGTAACAATATACCATTAAGCACCGCTTTTTTGCGTGCAATGCTGAACAAGCAACAGCTGAAGGAGCTAAGCGACTCATCTGGCTTCAATAAACCTGGCGTAGTCAAGCCAGGGCAACGTATCGCTCACGTTTTAGGCACTCATCCTAAATTGCGGCGCGCCACCGCCGAACAGCTACTCGTTAAGATTGCTCAGTTAACTGCCGGCACCGACAAACAACTGTTCGAATGCTGCAATCTAATGACTAGCGCCAACAAAGAGGATTGGCAGCAAGCCGTTGACTCGCTTACTGAATTCGTTAACGACCTCGAGCCAGCCGCCTCGCGAAAGCCAGCTACGCCAAAGAAGAAGGCGGCTGCCCCAAAGCAAAGTGCCGAGGAACGCTTGCAGGCTAAAATCAAAGTCTTGAAGCAGCAACTTGCCGACTGCCGCAAGAAATTGGCCGGCAACGAAAAGCATCTACATGTTGAACACGTGCGTAAGACTGAGTTGAAAGAAGATTTGGCTGCGGCGCAGGCCGAGTGTCTTAGATTGCAGCGCCGAGCCAGTGAGCTAAAGAAAGATTTGTCATCGACCGCATCAAGCAGTGATCGCGAACAAAAGCTACAGCAGTTGCTCGAAGAATCGCAACAGACGCAACACCTAGCCGAGAAAAAAGTCGAGTGGCTGACTTTCGAACGCGAAGACTTGCGCGGCGTACTCGAAGACCGCGACCGTTTCGATAATTTACCAGAAGAGCAAGTTGCAAACTTTCACGAGCGGCCACTGTTGGCAGTCGAAAACGATTTACGCGAACAAATAGAAAACGCTCAGGCAACTTTTAAAGTGCTGGTAGTCGGTGGCGGCGAACCACAGCTCAAGCATCAACCTAAACTGCAAGAATATGCCGACATTCTAGGTTTTCAAGCCGACTGGCGCCCTGCTGAATATGTTTCGTGGCACAAAGAAATACACAAATTGCGCGCCGACATGAAGGACAAATACGATGCGCTTATCATTTTACACTGGAATCGCACAACCTTCACCAAGAACGCGCGGATGGCCTGTAATGATGCCGGACAAAAACCGTGCATCACATGTCACTACCAAGGCTTCACTAATTTACGCGAGACCATGCAAGAATGCTTGCGCCAATTACTAGCACGACTATAAAGTCGGCTTTTCTTCGACTTCGTCTACTGCAAGTTCAATCAACCCGCGCTCGATTTCGACTAATGCGATTTCGATTGGGTTTTCGATACGAGCCAATTCGGCATCAAATAACGGAGCGTCGCCGCGGACTAACTGACGAATACGCTTCTGTATTAAAACAGTGCGTTCGAAAGAACCGTTGACGTATTCTTGTAGGCGTTGAGGAAGAGTGTTTTCCATAATAGAAAGCCTCGTTAGAGGGACAGGAATTCTATCGTTAGCCGCCAAACATGGCAAGCAAAACTGCATCAAGTTCGTCGAAAGACTTAATTACCGAGCCAACCCCGGGAATTGGCCGGGTATTTGAGTCGACCAAGGCCTGAATAAAATAGAGGTCGGCGCCTATCGCGTCACGTTGATCAGAAGGGATATCGCCGATATAAACCCCCCTGCCAAACTGCATACGCAGGTCTGAAAGCACGGGCATTTTCGCACTACAACCATAGACGGCATCGAATTCGATGCCGCAACGCGCGACGTCGGCGCTAATCTCAGCTTTTGATGCGCGACTGACAACGATAACCGGAATATTTTGCGCGCGCAATTTTGCCACTGCTTCGGCAGCGCCAGCAAAAGCTGGTAAGCCAAAAAAAGGAACGACGGTGCCGTTCCAGTCAATTGCAACAAAATTAGGGTGCGCCGATGCCATGGTTGCCATAGATTAACATTTCATGCTAGTTCAACTAACCCTTCTGCTTACAATTCTTGGTGGCCAACAACAATCGCCAATAAGTATCGCTCCATCTCCCGAACGATTAAAAACTACCCTCAACACGTTATGTGAGTATCCACGTTTTGCGGGTGACCCGCGCTCGCAACATGCCATCGACTACGTCGCCGGCGAATTAGAAGAAGCAGGCTGGCGGGTCGAAAGAAAATATTACTGGGCTTATCTACCGCGCCAGACTTCTCAGTCGCTCCAAGTTTACACTACAGAAAACCGTTGGCATGAAGTCGATTTAACTGAGCAAGGTTTCCCCGAAGATCCACGTACTTTGTCGGAGCATATCCCACCGATGCACGGCTTAACAGCTGCCGGCCAAGCCGAGGGCAACGTGTGGTATGTTGGCTATGGCACTAGAGATGAATTCCTGCAATTGCAAAAACGCTTTGGCGATGAGTTCAAAGGTGGCATTGCCTTGATGCGTTATGGCGCGAACTATCGTGGCCTTAAAGTCGCTAATGCCGAAGCATTCGGCTTCTCAGGAGCCCTACTCTATACCGACGCTGAAGACGATGGAGTGGGTCGCGGTGTCATTCTGCCCGACGGACCCTTTCGACCATCAACGGGTATTCAGCGCGGATCGGTTTTCAACGGACACGGCGACCCCTTAACCCCAGGATGGGCAGCAACTAAAGATGCGCCGCGCTTGGCGGCCGAAGATGCGCCAGGTATGGTCAAAATACCAAGCCTGCCAATCTCGTCGGCAAACGCGCACTTAATCATCGCTGAGCACGGCAAGAAAGTGGGCAACACCATGGTCCGCGTAAAAATGGAAGTCGTCCAAGACACTACGCTGCAAAAAATATGCAATGTTGTCGGCACTTTGAACGGCAGCGACAACGACGACCAATGGATTATTTTAGGCGCTCACCGTGACGCTTGGGGACGCGGCGCCACCGACAATGGCACCGGCTCTACAGTGTTAATGGAAAGCGCCCGCCTTCTCGGCCAAGCTTACAAAAAGGGATGGCGTCCGCAACGCCGATTGGTCATTGCTTCTTGGGATGCAGAAGAATGGGGGCTCGTCGGCTCTACTGAGTGGGTTGAAGAAAACCGCGGTGCATTGATTAAACATGCTGTTGCTTACGTTAATCTTGACGTAGCCGCGACGGGCCCGAACTTTTCGGCATCTTGCACTCCGGGGCTGCAATCTGCCATAACCGCGAGCGCTATTGCTAATGACATTAGCCCGCCTAAAAATCTAGGCGTGCCCGGTGGCGGCTCAGACCATGTGCCTTTCATCGAAATTGCCGGAGTCGAGAGCATGGCATTTGGCTTTCATGGCGGCAGCGGTGTGTACCATTCGGCGCTTGACACTCCGTACTTAATCGAGGAGTTTCTTGACCCCGGATATGTGCATCATGCGCGCGCCACACAAATGGCTGTTGATATGGCTACGCGTTTAAGTGCGTCAGAGACTTTAGTTAATGGTACTGTAAGTTGGCTGAAGCAAATGCAGAAAGCTCTTGATGGCACACAACACACCGAACATTTTTCTGTCGAGCACCACGCAACAATTAGCGATTTGATAAACCAATTACTCAAACAAAACGCTGATCAAACGCAAACCGCAGGACACACTTTCCATCACAAGTTCTTGCCAACTGGAGGCCGTTCTTTACTCTGGAATTCCGCAGGATATGGCGCAGCCTGGTTTCCTGGATTAGCCCAAAAAGGCGGTGCAGCACAATTAATCGCGATTCTTAGAAGCTGTATTCGCCCTGCAAAAACACAATAAACTGTTCTTTGTCGTGAACGATAGCACCTTGCGGCGAGAACAAACTTAAGCCAAAATCAAGATTAAGGTTATCTGATATTTCACCTTCGAGGTAAACATCGATTTCACGCGCGATTTCAGAGTCGTCATTCGCGGCGGCGGACATCGCTGCTTCGTTGCCGAAATAAACGCCATCGGCAATAGATTGGCGTAAAAAGCTATGCACATCAACATGCATTGCCCACCGTTCATTCCAGTTCAGCCAATAGTTGAAAGAGAAATCCATCAAGTTGGAAAAAGCTAGGATGTCCGCGCGGCCATTGTATTTGTGAAAATCAATCATCACGGGCGTGTAACTTTCACGAACACTTTCGCCTTCCTTATCACCCTGCGCAACTGCTAGGCCAACGCCAATGCCATGCCCGAAATCGAGTTGTTTTGACAAGCTGATTAAATAAGCGTTTGATGTTATTTCTTGCAGGCCGTCAGTGCCATTCTGCAACATAAGCATCAAGTCGTAATTGAGGCCATTGCTAGTGCGCGAGGCTAAGCGCAGCGCAAGATTATATTCTCTAACGCCCACATCGCCTTTATCGTGCTTAAACCAATAAGTCTCAAGCAAGCCATTTGAATCCATTTCATATTCGCCGTGGACGCCAATCATTTGCGAGTTATTCGCTGCAGCTTCACCCGCTACTGCGCTTGAGCCGAAAAAGTCGAAATCGGTTTCAAGGAAATTCGCCTGCCACAATACGGCATCGTGAATATTTTCTTCGAAACTCCAGGGATTGGAAGAAATCAAAATGCCGTTACCGAACTCTAGCCCCATGCGCCCGATACGTAATTGCGAGTCACCCCATAGCTGATCAGCATCGAAGTACGCTTCAATATCAAGATGCACACCAGTCTCGTCACCGAAGCTATCAGCATGAATGCGGCCGGCAAGTGTTAGGCTAGAGAAATCGTTAAGAGGCATCGTCGCCATCGAGCGAACGTGGATGCCACCGGCCGAAGACGAGCCTGAAGTGCCGCCAGCGGTATCGGATAGACTATTATGGCCGGCGCGCGCACGCACATGAGTGTCGAATTCTATTTGTGACCACTCAAACTGAGAGGCCAAAAGCATTAGGCTGAGAGAAAGCATTGTTTGAATTATAAATTATTTGTAGGCTAATAACCGCTGTACATGCTTGGCAAGGATATCTGCCTCGAGATGCACTTTCCGTCCGACCTGCATAGCACCAAGATTAGTGGTGCTCAAAGTTTCTGGGATCAATGCGACTTCGAAGCTGCCGCTGTCATTTAATTTAGCGACAGTAAGGCTGACCCCATCGACCCCGATAGAGCCTTTATCTACCATCAACGGCAACATCGCGGATGGCGCGCTGAAGACGTAGTTACTAAAGTCGCCGCAGGTCTTTATTTCGAGCAATTCGCCGATATCATCGACATGGCCGCTGAGAAAGTGCCCGCCAAGGCGATCGCCAACGCGCAAGCTGCGTTCGAGGTTAACCACACAGCCTGCCTCTAATACACCCAAATTAGTGACCTCTAAGGTCTGAGGGGACACATCGAAGTAAGTCGTTTCCTCATCAATGCTTATGGCGGTAAGACACACCCCGCTAGTGCAAATAGAATCGCCTATTGCGATTTCGGAGGCCATTTTACCCATTTCTACGCCGATGCGCGTCCCCCCAGGAATCTCTTCCACAGAAGAGATTTGGCCTGTTCTTTCAACGAGTCCCGTAAACATAGTGGCTATGATAAAATATCTGCTCAGAGAAGTGGTCTTTTTGTCATAAATAGTTGCCTTTAGAGGTAGTTTAGCGTATCTTACTCGACCATTTTTCCCACAACTACTTGGGATGCTCGAGGTCCACATTCTTTCGCTTTTTCCTGAAGCCATCAAGTCATACTTAGATGCTTCAATTTTAGGGCGCGCACAGAATTCGGATCTACTCCAAGTCAACGTTCTCGATTTCCGGCAATTTGCCAAAGGAACCCGCCGTAACGTCGACGACCGCCCTTACGGGGGAGGTCCGGGGATGGTGTTAAAACCCGAGCCGATCTTTTCAGCAATCGAGTGGGTCGAAGAAAACTTCGGTCCTGCGCGCAAAATTCTGCTTAGCCCAGATGGCGTGCCCTTTAAACAACAACACGCGACCGAATTCGTCAAAGAAGAGCGTCTACTGTTGCTTTGTGGGCGCTATGAAGGCTATGACGAACGCATTCGCCTTGGCATCGACTTCACTGAAGTCTCCATTGGCGACTACGTTTTGTGTGGCGGCGAGCTTGGAGCTTTGGCAGTAATCGAAGCCACCGCTCGTTTGATTCCTGGTGCTTTAGGGCACAGCGAATCAGCCGTTCAAGAATCTTTTACGCAACCCGATTTGCTAGACCATCCACACTACACCCGTCCCGAAGAATTTCGTGGCATGCGGGTTCCAGAAATACTACTCAGTGGCGATCACCAAAAGGTCAACGACTGGCGGCAACAACAGGCGGCCGAACGCACAAAGCTAAGGCGCCCTGATTTGCTAAACCACAACAATAAAAAAGAAACATAGTCATGGACAAAATCATCCAAGAATTAAACGCGCGCAACATGAAAGAAGAAGCTCCTTCATTCTCTGTTGGCGATATCGTTAAAGTTGGTTACCTCATTAAAGAAGGTAAAAACGAACGTGTACAGCCGTTTATCGGCCAGTGCATTCAGTTCAAAGGCAGCGGTGTTGCCAAAACTTTCACTGTACGCCGCATCGTGCAAGGTGAGGGTGTCGAGCGTACTTTTGCTCTTCACAGCCCTCGGGTAATGAATGTCAGCATCGAACGCGCGCCTAACAACAAGCCGCGTCGTGCAAAGCTGTTCTTCCTACGCGATCGTCAAGGCCGCTCTGCTCAACTGTAATTCGATAGGCGTTAGCCCATGATCAACAATCTATCTCGCAAGTTATTTGGTATTGCCATTTTTTCCGGTATTGCCATTTATGCGCTTTTTGCTTTTTCTCTACACCTCGGCCTCGACCTTCGCGGCGGTGCTCGTATTGTTTATAGCTTCGATTTCGATTCGGCTTTAGAGGCCAATCAAATCAGCGAATCGGAATACTCCAACAAAAGCGAGATGGTTGGCCAAATGGCTGACATTTTCCGCGAACGTCTCGACGGAAGCGGCTTGGCTGACATTCCGATTTACCCACAGGGTGAGATGCAGCTAGTTATTGAATTACCGGACCGCAGCGAAAGCGAGGTTGCCGAAATCAAAACTACCATTGGCAATCAGGGCTTACTCGACTTCCGAATCATCGCCGAGCTAAGCGACGACCTGGGGCTCGCAGACGAGAAGAAAAAGTTTACCGACTGGATGGCTCTCAACCCCGAGGGTTCTCCCAAAGACTTCAATAAGTTGTCTGTGGCAGAAGGTGGTCCGCGCCCAGAGATTAATTGGCACTTGCCTTCTGAAAAAGGCGAAGCGGGTACCAATCTATCCTTCGCAATGACCAGTGGTGCTTTCCCGCTACTAATGCTCGACTATGTGCGTAGCGACCTCGCAACGAACGAAGCAACTTCTTGGCATTTCGGCGGTGACGACCTCAACTATGTAGGCGGTACACTCGACAACAAGGGAATGCCTGCTGTGGCATTCGAATTCTCTGAATACCGCAAGTCGGCATTCGGCGATTTTACTGAGCAATACAAAGGCCGCAAAATGGCTATTGTGTTGAACGGTAAAGTTTACAGTGCACCGAACATCAACGGTCGCCTCGATGGCGCCGGCATCATTGAAGGCGGAAGCTCCGGCTTTGACACCAAAGAAGTCCGCGAGCTTACTACGGTATTGCGCACGGGGTCACTGAAGGTGTTACCCGAGCTCGAAAGCGAATCTTTCGTTGGTTCATCACTCGGCGCCGACGCCATCCAAACCGGCGCGAAGTCGGCGATGATTGGCGGCATCTTGGTTCTGTTATTCATGCTGCTGTACTACCGCATGAACGGTGTAGTTGCGTGTCTTGCCTTGGGCTTCAACGGTTTCTTGTTGCTTGGTGCCATTTACTTCTCACAAGCCACTCTTACTTTACCGGGTCTTGCTGGTTTAGTACTTACCATCGGTATGGCTGTTGACGCTAACATCCTCATCTTCGAGCGTATCCGCGAAGAATGGGAACGTGGCCGCGAAGTTCCGCAGGCTTACAAAAATGGTTATGAGCGCGCGTTCTGGACGATCATCGACGCTAACGTTACTACGTTGATTGCCGGCTTCATCCTGTATCAATTCGGTACCGGACCGGTTCAAGGTTTCGCTG
>Ga0315320_10002409_pt1 | contig 15371 bp, 11 predicted proteins | sample M140m21515metaG_FD_203458 | JGI IMG/M metagenome (GOLD analysis project Ga0315320, IMG submission 203458) | Ammonia-oxidizing marine archaeal communities from Monterey Bay, California, United States - M1 40m 21515 | ecosystem: Environmental > Aquatic > Marine > Coastal | place: USA: California... | reverse complement strand
CTGATTTGGAATTGATGCTTGCCCACCGAACTCTTCCGACCCAGGTAAAAGCCGCTGGCGGAGTTCGCGACCTCGAGACCCTGCTAAAAGTACGTCAGATGGGTGTGTCACGCGTTGGAGCCAGCGCCACCGCCGCGATTCTGGACCCCGCACGCGAGCAACTGGGCCTTGAACCGGTTCAATACCAAAGCAATGCCGACAACAGCGGTTACTAAAACAGCGGTTACTAAAACAACTGCTTTGAGAAGCAACTGGCAATAGAAACAGCCGTTACTTGATCAATGCGTTACTGGATCAAGCCGTGACTTGCCACGACCAGCACTGCATTGCTCTGCAAAAAGCCGGTAACACCTCTCTGTCTTTGCTGCCTACTGGTTCCCGTCCACACCCAGTCCATCGAGTTGTCTCCTACATTTCATCAGCGGCAAACCGACTGCACGTGTCTCATGCCCCTGAAAGGGGCCATGCGATGGTGGCCAACAGCGTGCCGTTGCCATGGTAAACTACCGCTAGTGGAATAACCGCGGTTCCCAGCATACGCCACCGGATTTGCGTTGCACCATCACACTCACCTCGTTCTCCAGGCCCTTCCATGCCCACCCGTTTTGCGTTTCTCGCTGTCCATTGCCTATTGATTCCTTGCCTGTTGATTCCTTGCAGCCTCCTCGCAGCTGATTCCTGGCCACAATTCAGAGGCCCTGATGGTAACGGGATCGCACAAGACCAAACGATCCCTACTGAGTTCAGTGAGTCCGATGGCGTGACATGGAAGACAGATCTTCCGGGGCTTGCTTGGTCCTCACCAGTGGTCTCGGACGGAACGATCTGGGTCACCACAGCAATTGAGCGGGCACCAACAGCCGAAGAGAAAATTGAACTGTTCAAGAAGAATGGAATCGAACAGCGAAAATTTAAACAGCTGTCCATCGCCAAGTCCATCGACCTGAAGTTGATTGCTGTCAGCCTCCAGAGTGGCTCAATCCAACAAACGATCGACCTCACCTCGATCGAATCACCTGATGCAATTCACTCGCTTAACAGCTACGCGTCCCCCACACCCGTCATTGATGACAAACACATCTATTGCCACTTTGGTACTTATGGCACGTTTTGCGTAAACCGCGACAGTGGGAAGCTTGTCTGGCAGCGGCGTCTTCCATTAGTCCACTCGGTTGGCCCCGGCAGCTCGCCGTATCTGCTGAACAACATGCTCGTCCTGATTCAGGATGGCGTGGAACGTCAGTACGTTACAGCCCTGAACAAGTCCACGGGAGAAACTCTGTGGGAAGTGGATCGCCCCGAGATGGACGCACCGACTGGCGATCAGAAGAAAGCTTACAGCACCCCGATCGCGATCACCGATAAGACGGGTCGCGAACAACTCATTTGCATGGCATCCCAGTGGATGGTTTCCTACGCACCAGAGACTGGCAAGGAAATCTGGAAGGTCTATCACGGCAAAGGGTTTTCAGTAGTGCCGCGGCCTGTATTTTCTGATGACATCGTTTATTTCTCGACAGGCTTTGGCAAGCCAGAACTGTGGGCGGTCAAAGTCGATGGATCTGGCGATGTCACTGATACCCATGTCGCATGGACCGTGAAGCAGGGCATTCCCGCCAAGCCATCCCCATTAATCCACGATGGTCTGATTTATGTCGTTTCCGACAATGGCGTTGCGAGTAGCTTTGATATCAAGTCCGGCGACCAGGTCTGGAAGGAACGCCTCGGTGGGGCATACTCAGCATCGCCAGTTCTGGCTGGCAACAACCTTTATTTTGGTTCCCATGAGGGAAAAGTCACAGTGATCGAACCCGGTGCTGAGCCAAAGATCGTGGCCGAAAACCAACTGGACGGAAAAATCATGGCATCACCCGCGATCGTCGACGATTCGATCATCTTGCGGACAGACAAAGCGCTTTATCGGATCGATTAAGACAGCAAGATCGCGAGCCTACGCATACAACGGGTGCGACCCTGCCTCGCCAAGCGAAACGCGATGTATTGTTTTGTCACACGAGCTGTCTAGAGACGCACCCTAAGACTGCAACTGAAATCACTGCCAGCAGCGTTCCTGCTGGCCGCAGTCACCGCAACCAACAGTGATCGTTAGCAACGGCTACTGTCAGCAACCGCAATGCTGACGATCCTAACGCACCACGCGGTGCGTCGGTGTTGGCCGCCCCGGACGTAGAGAATGGGCGGTAACCGCACGGACTTCCAAGCCTTGCTCGTTGCCAACAAAGGAGACTGCGTGCCTGCAAGCGTTTTCCAGATTGTCGGGATCCATCGCGACCCGTGCATTGACGATCAGTTGCACGCTACCCGTGACTTCGCGTCCCGCAGCCAAGCCGACATCAACTTCCGACTCGTTACTGACTACATTTGCAACGGACTGTGTATCCCCACCCAAGGCCGAGACCTTGAGATGAGCGATTTGACCTTCTCCAGTTTCAATCACCTCTTTAGCGATCTTGCCCACGAGGCTTTGAGTCAAGCCATCCAGATCAATCGGTTTATCGGCGGCCGCAACGGAAGCCGTTAAGTTCACCCAGCCCAGTTCAGCTTCACCGTCGGCATACGTGTCGTAGTCGATCTCAAGCAAACGTCGGTTGGTTGTCGACGGGTTGTCGATCCGAGCCATAACCGCGTCCACCCCTTCACCGGATTTCGGACTCACAGGGATCACCGGAACATCCTCAGCGATTCCCTGCAGGCGTTCTCGCAATTCGGCAACCTCGTCGCTCTTAAGCTGGTCGAGTCGTCCGATCATTAAAAAATCAGCCTCTTCGAGCTGCTTTCGGAAGATGTATTCAGCTTGTGGTGAGAAGCCGCTCCTACGCCCACCCGACGCTTCAGCCAAAATTCGTTTCCCGTGCGAGGGTTTCAATAAAACCCCAAACGGTGCGAGTTCGAACCTCTCTCCCAACAGTTGCTGCAGTGGCAGGATTACAGTTGCGACAAGATCGGTGCAACTACCCACCGGTTCGGCTAACACAACATCAGGAATCTGGTCTGCCGAGAATTCCTCGGCCTTTGCGACCAGCTCGTCAAAACTACAGCAGAAACAGGCCCCTGAGACCTCACCGACATCGAAGCCTTGAGACCTGAGGTTTTGTGTATCGACCAAATTTTCGGTCTGGTCATTGGTGATGATTCCAACGCGTTTGCCCTGTGCGGAATACCGCTTTGCGAGCTCACCTACCAGAGTGGTCTTGCCTGCTCCTAGGAACCCACCGACCAACACGAATTTGATTTTGTCTGTCTTCATCAACGATCCACCCAAGCGAGTCCGCTCTTCATGCCGCTGCACGACAGCAGCCTTTCTTCTCCAACAACCCGCTCAGCGACGCATCAGTATTCAACTCGTTGAGTTAGTTGACGTGCACTCAAGGCAGGCTTTTGACAGGTTCCGGCAGACAGCCGTTGGAGTCCAACACCGTTAACGGCTGCCAACCCCTGAGGGACGACGATCCGGGATTCCCGTAAAGTGGCCATCTTTCGCAGAAAACAGAGTTGGAACAAACAAATTGTCCGCGACTCTTTGCGACGGCGGGAGGGCGATGCTAACCGATCCAACCTCAAAATTCCAGCATCCCTTCGCTTGGCCTGTCTCATTGCGAGCGTCTCTTGTTCTTAAGGGGGATCCCCTGCTGGGATTGTCCCACGCGAGTGGAGACACATTTCCTTGAAAACGCTGGTAATTTACCGCCAAAAAGTCATTGTTGCTCAGAATCACTTCACTTATTCTTGGATCTGACGACGACGGTCGTCAAATTTGCGGCCCCCAAGTCCGGTTATCCGTCCGTGTGACCAGTCGGGAACAGTGAGTAGGCGGTATAGATTGCGGGCCGTATCGATTACTCTTTCCGAACTGGATTTGAGACTCACTTTGGCACGGAAACGTAATTGCCGGGTTCAGGGAGTGCCCCAACCATCGATTCCTAGGCTTAAACGCTGTACAACGTGCCGAAATGATGTGGTGAATCGCCTGAGTCGCGGAGTACCGAAGTGCTTGCTGGCTCACCCCGATCAATTCACAACTCCCCCAATGGTCCAATCAAAACCAAAACCTCCCGAAATCACAACAGCCTTGCGAGTTTGCTACGCGGATGAGTAACGAGTACGACACGATCATCATCGGCGCTGGAATGAGTGGTTTAGCGGCTGGCATCCGCTTGGCACACTTTGACCAGAAGGTTTGCATTCTCGAGCGGCATTACACGATTGGCGGCCTGAATTCGTTTTATCGGATGGGCGGTCGGGACTACGACGTTGGCCTGCACGCAATGACCAACTTTGCCCGCAAGGGCACCAAGAAGGGTCCCTTGGCCAAACTGATCCGGCAACTCAGGTTTCGCTGGGATGATTTTAAACTTGCTGAACAGGTTGGATCTTCGATCCGCTTTCCCGATGTATCGATGGACTTCAGCAACGACATTCAATTACTCGAATCCGAAATCGCGAAGCATTTTCCTGAGCAGATCGACGGCTTTCGTTCTTTGTGTGGTTCCTTGTTGGATTACAGCGACATGGACGGCGACGCCCCCAACTTCATGCGATCCGCTCGCGAAGTCATGGCCGAGCACATCAGCGAACCACTTCTCATTGAAATGTTAATTTGTCCGCTGATGTGGTACGGGAACGCCCGTGAAAACGACATGGACTTTGGACAATTCTGCATCATGTTCCGTGCTTGTTACTTGGAGGGATTTGGACGTCCTTTCAAGGGCGTTCGCGTGATCCTAAAAAATCTTGTCCGAAGGTTTCGTGGCTTGGGTGGTGAACTGAAACTCCGGAGCGGGGTCTCACGGATCCACGTCGAGAACGGCCAGGCTCAGGGCGTGGTGCTTGACGATGGCACCGAACTGACAGGAAAACGCATCCTTTCCTCCGCTGGAAATGTCGAAACAGCGAGGCTGTGTGATGATGTTTCAAGCGTCGATGTCGCCAAGGCTGGAAAGCTTTCTTTCATCGAATCGATCTCGATCTTGGATCGCAAGCCGACCGATTTTGATTTCGACCGAACCATCGTTTTTTACAACGACAGCGATAACTTTCGCTGGGAACGGCCAGAGCAACAACTTTGCGACAGCCGCACCGGAGTCATCTGTTCGCCCAACAACTACATCTACGACTCGGATGAGGGCGAGTTGCCTGACGGCGTCATTCGCATCACAACCCTCGCGAATCACGATCACTGGTGCAATCTTCCCGATGAAAAATATCAGGCCGCAAAAATTGCCCAATATGATGATGCCGTTGATTCTGCCGTTAGGTTCATGCCGGACTTTCGGCGATACGTCGTTGACACGGACGTGTTCACACCAAAAACGATTCGACGTTTTACTTGGCACGATAACGGTGCTGTCTATGGCGCACCGGATAAGCAACTCGATGGAACCACCCATCTGCCTAACCTGTTCTTGTGCGGAACCGATCAAGGATTTGTCGGCATCGTCGGGGCGATCGTCAGTGGAATCAGCATGGCAAACCGTCACTGCATGAGCCTCGAGTAACTGCATGAACCTCGTGTAGCACGAACCCACATCAACTTTCGACACCCACAAAATGCAGGTCGTATTTTCCTGTGATTGTGATGCAGCGTTGATGTGCGACAGCCCACCAAGCAACTCGTGTGTTCCAAGAACCATCAGCAAACCACCCTCCTTCGTGCACTTTGACCGAAAGCCTTAGACATGCACAGACATAGCACCGGCATTATTTCACTGGACGATCTACTAGGAGGCGGTCTTATCCCGGGCACCCTAACCGTGGTCATGGGAGCCACAGGAATCGGGAAAACACAACTAGGGCTCTGCTATGCCAATGCGGGCAAAACTCAAGAAGGCAAGCGGGGAATCCTATTTGACCTCACCTCTCGCGGCGACTCACAAAACCATGCTGATTACGCTGATAGATTGTGCAATTGGCAACTCTCAGAGCGATCGCTTGATACCACGACCACACTCGAACAAATCTGGGATCCAGAGCAGACACGCCGTGACTACCTGCACATTTTTCAACATAGTGGAAAACGGGTGACGGCTACCGATATGGACTCGGACCAATGGCGTGAGTGGAAGTACGAGCAGGCGAAAAAACTCGATCAAGCGATTGCTTTTTTTTACGGCAACTTTGTCCATGGTGTTGGGCGCTGCGTGATCGACGGTGTCGAACCAGCATTGAAAGCTGCCGATTCGATCCAGCTGGAACTTTTTGAATACGTTTACCACCAGATCCTCCGCAAAGAACACGACTGGGTTGCCCGCGACCTGTTTCGCGTTGGTTTTCGCGAAAACCAATCGAAGATCGAGGCCCACGCCTACGACCACCGTCAACTCGGATGCCTTCTGCTCTACACGAGCCACGAAGTCATGCTAGACGACCTGATCACCCGCCCCATCGAGAGCGGTGATGTGCTCTCAAACGCAAATACGATCATCCTGATGGGGAAAACGCGAGAAGGCAACAAAATAGGTAGAGCGTTGCATGTTGCCAAGCATCGAGGCAGCGCATGTGACGAGTCGATCGTGCCCTACCAAATCACTGAATCCGGCATCATGTTGTCCTGAAATTCAGGAATCGGCCTCACAGGTCAGCACGCAGACTTGGATGCGTCAACGTTCGTTACTGCCTTGGAATGACGGCAACGGGTCACGGCAATACCGCGTTTGCTGAATGCTGAGCTTCATCCAAGGTGGAATGATCGAGCGGCACTGCCCCAGAAGCAACTCCTCCATGGCATTCCTACTTGTTAGACCTGCAGTTTCAAAGAACCACTGTGGATTGTCCTTTGTTCGCGTTCCCCAGCATGAACAGAAGCGTCAGCGAGAACGCGAGTCCAGAGCGACTCACCCTGCGATTGGGTAAATATTGCTAAGCTATGTCCTAGCGCCGCGGTAGCAGAAGAAGTCGAGTACGTTCGAGTTTTTCCTTGGTCGCGTTTAGCACGTTATCAATCTGTCTTTTTTCCCGCGCAGGAGTTACTTCGTTGCATACGCCGCACCTACCAAAACTCATCCCATCTTTTCGTGCCCTGCTATTCCTCAGTGTTTGCTCGGGATTAGCCTCACTGACCGAGTTGCAACTGCCTCGGCAACGAGCATTTGCTGACACGGTCGTTGATGGCATCCATGAATCCACCACGCGTCCAAATATTTTGTTGATCATGTGTGATGACATGGGTTTTTCAGACATTGGTTGCTACGGGGGAGAAGTTGAGACACCAAATCTTGACCGCCTCGCAGGCGAAGGCATGCGGTTTCGCACGTTTTACAACAACGCGAAATGTGAACACACGCGAGCATCATTATTGACCGGGCATTGGTGGCATCACGTGGGAGCGTCTGCGACTGTTCACTACTCGTCACCAACCTTTGGCGAAAAGATGCGTGCAGCTGGCTACCGCACCCTGATGACGGGCAAATGGCACGCTGGCCAAACTCCATTCCAACGAGGATTTGATCGCTACTACGGTCTGACCGACGGCTGCTGCAACTTTTGGAACCCCGGCAATGCAAGAAATAACGGCCCCACACCCGCACGAAAGAAAGTGCGACGCTGGGCGATTGACGGTGAAGAGTTCCAACCTTTCACGCCAGAGGATCCTGACTTTTACACCACTGATGCCTTTACTGATCAAGCGATCCAATACCTCGAACAGTATAAGACAGAGACCCAACCATTCTTACTTTATGTCGCTTACACCGCGCCACACTACCCACTGCACGCCAGTGAGTCGGACATTGCCAAATACCGAGGCAAATACAAGCGTCTGGGCTGGGATCAACTGCGGAAACAACGATTTGCTAAACAACAGAAGATGAAAATCCTGCCCGACAATGCAACCCTTTCGCAGCGTGACGATTCGATCCCCGCATGGGCAACCATTGACGAAAGCAAGGTTGATTGGTGGGACCTCCGCATGGCAACGTATGCGGCCATGATCGATCGAATGGATCGCAACATCGGACGACTTCTTAAAACGCTGGACGACACTGGCAAAGCTGACAACACAGTGATTTTCTTTTTGTCAGACAACGGTGCCTGCAAAGACTCGTCTGACCGATCTACCGTCAAAGGAACCATGCCTTGGGAAGTCACCAGCTATCTGACCCAGGGCCAACCGTGGGCCAATGCGTCCAATACTCCATATCGCCAATACAAGACAACCGATTACGAAGGTGGAACTCGCACTCCCATGATTGCCCACTGGCCAAATCACATCGCGCAGAATTCGATCACGAACTATCCTGGGCACTTGATTGATTTCATGCCGACAATGCTCGACCTTGCGGGGGCCAAAATTGAAGAAAGCCTGCCGGGGCAATCGCTAGTCCCAGTCCTGAACGGCAAGAACCTAAGCCGTCCGTGGCCACTGTACTGGCAGTTCGGAAAATCGAGAGCGATCCGCGACCAAAACTGGAAGTTAGTCAAACAAGCATCTGGTGACTGGGAATTATTCAATCTAAAAAGCGATCCCACGGAATCTCAGAACCTTGCGTCAGAACATCCTGGAAAGGCGGCGAAAATGGCGAAGCAATGGGACGCGTGGTGGAAACACCAACCCAACAAGAAGCAGTGACCCGCAAAGCGTGAATCCCACGCTAAAGTCAACACGCCGGTGAGTTTTTCGATTCGCCCTCACGATCGAACGTTGGCGGTTAGCTAAGGTAATGCTGGGAGCAGCCTGTCGCGACTCGGATCAGCCGAGATCTTCTGGCACTTTGTCATTACGGTTCCGCCGATGAAGGTACATTTTGATCGGTACTTCACCAAACGCCAAGTGATCACGCAGCACGCCCAGCAGGTATCTCCGATAATCATTACCAAACGCCTTGGGTTCACCGCACATCAACACAATGGTTGGTGGCTCGGTCGACACCTGCGTTGCATAATAGATTTTGGGGCGACGATTCTGATAAAGGGGAGGCTCGTGTGCTTCCATAGCAGCCTTGATCAGACGATTCAAAACACCCGTTGAAACTCGTTCGCGTGACTGCTTGAACAGCATGGTCGCATGATTCAGAAGCGTTTTGACATTTTTACCTGTTTGACCGGTAATGAATGCGATGGGAGCATAGGCCAATGTCGGGAACTGGGCACGCAGGTACTGGACCCAACGATCCGTAGCGACGGATCCGTGCAGCACGTCCCATTTGTTGATCACAAAGATGCACGGCTTGTGATTTTCCATCACATAGCCCATCAGCTGTTTGTCAACTTTGCTGACTGTTTCCGTTGCATCAAAGAACATCAGGACGACGTCAGCGCGACGGACACCACGTTGTGCACGGTGCATGCCGTAATACTCGAGATCCGTTCGCTGGCTTTTGCGTTTACGCAAACCGGGCGTATCGATTGCAATGAAGGTCTGTCCGTCGATTTCAAAGTGCACATCGACGCTGTCACGGGTAGTACCGGGCACCTCACTGACAATCATCCGTTCGGTCTCGGCCAACGTATTAACGAAGGTGCTTTTGCCGACATTTCTGCGTCCGACGATCGTCAACTTCATCTGCGGAGTTGTGACGGTCTCATCAACAGCTTCGGGCAAGCGATCAACAATCAACTCCAGCAAACGATCACGATTTCGGTTCTGCGTGGTGCTGGTGCAAAGCACATGTCCGCGGCCCAACTTGTGAAACTCTTCGGATTGGATTTCCTGATGCTCTTGGTCCGTCTTATTCGCGACGAGGATGACTGGTTTTTCGACACCCCGAAGGCGTTCAGTCACCATTTCATCAAGCGGCATCAATCCAGTTTGAACGTCGACCACCAACAAAATGACATCGGCTGCATTAATCGCCAATTCAATTTGCTGCCGAACATCGGCAGTCAAGTTATCCTCATCCTCGACCCCCATCCCGCCGGTGTCGATCAATTCGAAATAGCGATCATTGGCTTCGATCAGAGTTGTCATGCGATCGCGTGTGACACCGCAAAAATCATCGACAATGGCCAACCGCCGACGCGCTAACCAATTAAAAAGGCTGCTCTTGCCAACGTTTGGACGTCCGACGATGGCGACTTGCGGGACTGGCATGGGAGGACTACTTAAACAGAATTGCTCGTTGGTAGTGCTACAATAATGACCGAATATTGGCCAATGCAACACGAGCAACAGGGAGAAATGAACCGACCGAGGACGTATTTCCTCAGTGCACAGGCGAATTACCGGTTCGGTGCCCTACAACATGCGAAGGCTAACAAAATCGGTAAGCACGACCAGAAAGCGTAAGCTGAGTAAGGCAAATGGGATAGTCCTGTTCCGCACCGCATGGGCCCCACGGTCTGCCAGAGCGAACGAGACACGGACACCACCCCACCCAAACCGCAAACATTACGCTCGCTACCTGACTCGTATCATGCCCCGCTCGCACGATGCTGGTGTTGCCCGATACAATCAAATCCGGACCTCAAATTTGTCGGCACCTGTCGCTGCCGAGCGGCTCGGCCAACACGATTCAGTCCATTTCGCAGCAGAATGCCCATGAACAACTCCAGCAACTCGAACACCCCAAGCTCCGCGGACGGTCTTTCCGAGCAGTCAAAGTCAGAATCGCAGTCGCTGGAATTGTCCGCTACTGAGAGCCAAGCTATTGCGAACCAAGAGGCCCAGAGCACTGAAAACCACGAGACAAGGGTCACCGAGATCTTGGACCCTGAGCAAACCACCTTAGAAACGGCAGCCTTGGCGGCACATCTACAACGCGCCGGCATCATGTGGTTACCTCGCCCCGACACAGACTCGATCGAAAAGATCGCGACCCGGTTTCCTGCTTTCGACGCGACACCGGTGGGTCTCGCAGACTCAGACGATCATCCATCAAATCCAGTGCAATCAATTCCAGTGCAGGGGAATCCAGCAGCGGCAGGCACGAACTCTGTCGGCGACAGGCCTGGCAGTAAGACGGTTGCACATTCCAGCGACAGCACTGGCACACCCGCCCAAGAGAAAATCAGCACGCCAGCCAACAAGAAACGTGTTTCACAGTCAGCACAGCAGCGTAGTGTTCCCAGTCGCCCTGCCGCTACTCGTCCTGCATCGAGATTGCAGGGCGTATCGGCCATTCAGACAGCAGAGAACGAATACGCGGGTGATCCGCACCCGATCGACCAGCGCACCCGAGAACTCCAACAACTTGAACAGTCAGTTGCGTCGTGCACGCTGTGCCCAGCACTCGCAAGCTGCCGAAACAAGACGGTCTTTGGAGCGGGCCATCCGAGTCCGCGTTTCGCCTTTTTCGGAGAAGGTCCTGGAGAGGAGGAAGACTCGGTCGGTCAACCATTTGTGGGAAAGGCCGGAGACCTGCTCACCAAAATGATGCAAGCTTGCACTCTGCAACGTGACGAGGTCTACATCCTTAACACCGTCAAATGCCGTCCCCCGGGTAACCGAAACCCTGAAGGCGACGAGCTATCCAACTGCCGCACGTACTACCAGCAGCAATTCAATCTTCTCAGGCCCGAATACATTGTCTGCTTGGGGGCCGTCAGCGCGCAGGAACTTTTGGGAACGAAACTATCCGTCGGCCGCCTGCGAGGCACGCTCCACCGCTACTTTGCAAGCAAAGTGCTCGTGACCTATCACCCGGCTTACTTGCTTCGCAATCCGGCAGCCAAAAAAGCTGCATGGGCGGACCTTCAATACCTGATGCGTGATGCTGGCATTGAGATCCCACAGCGTTAAGCAAGAGTGTCCACGGAAGCGTCAAAACTTTTTATTTCGCGGATTGTGGGAAGTCAAACGTAGGCACGCATCAATTCGCTCTTGACCGTTTTGTTCAGATGGGAACAATTTGCACACAGCGAAGCAAGGATTGCTCGCTTGCAGTGGTGGAACCGCTGCAAATGCTAACGACAAGATGCGCAGGGAGGCCATCATGCACCACGGAATCCAACGTTCCGAAATCTCGAACGCGACTCGCGTTTTCCCAGCCAAGGCGAAATCACTCGTCGATTTGGCGACCGGTAAATTCCCCGGTTGCGATTTGGCTGAAGCGAGTGAGCCTTTCCGCACGGCCGGCACCCCAACTTATTCGTTGCGTGCTTTGTTGTCTGATGCACGCTTCTTCGCTGCCGATGACATCGAATTTGATTCGATCGCTGAATCATCAGCCACCACATCCGCGGGCGATCTGGTCGTTTATCGACTTGGGCAAGACAACCCCTCACGAGTGATTGCCGATGCCTTGGCCCGCGGCGCTTGTGGCATCATCACCGAACAGCTCCTGCCATGCCCGCTGCCCCAGTGCATTGTGGGTGACATGGAGATTTCTCTGGCAGAAATCGCTGCCCAGCAAGCGGGGCGTCCCGACCGTCAGATGCTTACGGTTGGTGTGATTGGTTCTGCCGGCAAGACGACCACTTCGTTACTGATTTCGGCTCTTTTGCGATCAGCTTCGATTCGGACCGCGTATCAAACTGACCTGGGTGAGAGTGACGGCATTGTCCAGACCACTTCGACTTCCAACATCCCCAATAACCGGGAACTCGTGCATTGGTTGGCAGAAGCCAAAGACAGCCAATGTAAAGCCGCTGTCATCGAAATGTCCGAGACAGAGGCACGTCACGGAAATTACGATGCGATTCAATTCGACATCCTCGTGATCTGCAGGACCGCATCTGGCACGAACGACTTTGGTCCTTCGGGACTGCAGTGCAGCCTCGATCGCTTGGCAGACGACGGCGTTGTCATTGCATCGGCTGATGAGCCGAGTGTCACGCGCGAACTCCAGAACCACAACGTACGGACATTGACCTATGGCATTCAAAAAAATGCAGATGTAACCGCACAAATTTTTGATCAGACAGACGGTGTCTGCACTCTGCTGCTAACCCACCAAGACTCAACAACGGTCATGGAAACATGTCTTTGTGGTCATGCCATGGCATCCAACCATGCAGCAGCAGCGGTCGTAGGCTTGTTGCTTGCGGAGCCACTGGAGCGAATTGCTGAGAGCTTGAGTCAGCTTCGCACGGTTCCTGGCCGCAGCCAGCGACTGGCCGAATATGGAAAATCCACCGTGGTCATTGACGCCGGTGGCACCCCCGCGCGAGCCGTTGAAGCAATGCGTCCATGCCGGGACATGAAAGCTGGTGGCAGGTTGTGGTGCGTCTTGGTGCTGGATACCAAAGCCGACGCAGATACACTGGCACGATACGGCACCCAGCTCGAGCGTTTTTCAGACCAAGCCATCATCACTGCCACAGACCAATCGCGGTCAGGCTTTTTGGCAGCGTCCCACAATGTGCTCGATGGCGTCAAGAAATGTGCGAGCTTCCGATTGGTCGCGAATCGAGATCGAGCGATTCAATGGGCGGTCACTGAAGCGGCTCCCCAAGACACAATCTTGGTCATTACGGGGGAGCGTGGCCTGACCGCCCACGAACAGCGAACGAATCTGGCAAAAATCGAGCAGTGCGTTGAACAGGCACGCAGTCAGACTGAACAAATCGAGATGGATACAAAACCGAAGTTATCCGTTTTTGGAATTTGAGTCACTGGCCGCCGCCGCAACGCTGCACCAAATCACCCCGCCTTGCATGCGTTGCTGTGGTGACCCGAAATGTGTCACACCCAAAATGATTCTTCAAGGCGACTGCGGCGACGTGACTAGATAACGCTAGCCCGGATAGTGCTAGACTGCGCAGCTTTAAAACACGAAGTCTGCATGATACAGGATGAGTCTTCCAATCGATCCTAATGAGTGATGCAGTGCACCATCAAAGCCTGCCATTCCGCCCACTGTGCCAACATGCAACTCTGGTATGCCTCGTCGCTTTTTTTTCTAATGGCTCGACTGCATTCATCGACGAAATCGAACGGATCTTCATAAGTTCCGGCCGTCAGTTCGGCCACTTGCTCAAAAACCGGATGATCTCCAACTTTTCGAAACCAGTACTTGGAATTACCAAAGTCACCTTCTCGCCGGTGCATGATCCCGTGCCAAAAACTTCCATCCCGACACGGTAGTTCCTGGCTGAATGAATGACTTCGTTCAAGATCACCAGCGAGGAGCCACAAGCCAGCGAGAGCAAGAGCCGCTTGTGACCGAGGCAGATCAACCGTTTCGCCGCTGGGGAAAACGAGCCCAGAATCGGAAATCTGAACGTTTTGCAGTACTTCAGTAATCCTCTCAGCCACCACCCCTTCGCCCAAATCAGGCATTTCCGCTGCAGCGATGGCTGCGGTCAGCTCGGACGGCAAAGAGGCGAATTCAGAATGGGCAAACGAGTCAAGCTGAGGCATCGAGGCATCTCCAATGGCAAAAACAGGCCAAATCGTGGCCAAACAATCCTGACGGAAGCAGTTTCGGGCAGATCGCGAAGGCTACCGACCCAGAACCTCCATTGCTAGACTACACTCTCCAGAGACGACAGCTCCGGCCCCAGCACGACGGGAAGTATCCCTCGGGTTACCCCGGCATGCCGACCACTGGCCCCCCGCATGAACCCAATGCGATCAACTGGCTGGTTCGCACCTGACGTCAGGGCTCCATCTGAAAGGATGAGGCCCGCCCGGAGCACGAACTCTTCAGTTGCCATGCGGAAGAGTACAAAGTTCCCCTGCGGGAGCGCATACAGCGGCTTGCCTGAAGGCATGCCACAAGAAATTGACCAGTCTTCATCCTCCTCCACTTTTCGACGAAACAGATGAGCAGCGGCGACCAAGCCTCAACGGACGGCCAAGAACCAAACAACGCATCAACTCCCCCCGCTCAAGTTGCTTCTGAAGCCGCTGAGCTGCAAGCTGTCGAAGCTTCGGGTGAGACTCATTCTGAAACGCCAGAAGATGCCACGGCAGCAGGGCCCCCAACAGAATCCACCCCGGCAGGAACCTCTGATGCCAAGCCAGAGAGTCCCGTCGCCCAGCGAGCTCGTGTTGCGGGTCCTTTGGCAGCGAGGGGACTGGGCTTAGCAAAGCCAGCGTCTCCCTCTGTCAGCACGGAAGATCTTGAAGCCGCCGGCCAGGCTGGGGCAGAAAGCTCGGGCAAAGGAAAGTCAGGAAAAAAGAAGTCAAGTCCACGGCCAAGATTGGCTGGTGACAAGCCAACGCCCAAGCGACCTCAGCAGGCACCCACCAGCAAGGTCGCCATTCCAAATGCCCGCCACGCGCTGCCTGATGACATTCAGGCAGAATTGGACGCCGAGCTTGCGGCAACTGATGTTGAAGCCATGCTTAGCGGGCCTGCCGGAATGGCCAACCGCGCCGAACCTTTGACTGAAGGTGCAAGCGTTCAGGGTCAAGTCCTCAAGATCCACGATGACAATGTCTTCGTGGCACTTGGCGGCCCCGATGAGGGTGTCGTGGCATTCGATCAATTCGAACAGGAGCCAGCGATCGGAGATTCGATCGAAGTCTTGGT
>Ga0315320_10002408_pt1 | contig 15373 bp, 19 predicted proteins | sample M140m21515metaG_FD_203458 | JGI IMG/M metagenome (GOLD analysis project Ga0315320, IMG submission 203458) | Ammonia-oxidizing marine archaeal communities from Monterey Bay, California, United States - M1 40m 21515 | ecosystem: Environmental > Aquatic > Marine > Coastal | place: USA: California... | reverse complement strand
AAGAGCGATTCCACCACCACCAGCTACAATTTGTGCAACTCGATTTTGCACAAAGGCAGTGGTAGCAATCCTATTGGTTGCGTCATTAAGGTCGTTGATCGCTGAAACAGTAAGCGTCCAATCACCTTGTGCTCCGAGAACATATCCCTCTTGAGCGATGCCTGGACCTGGAACAAGCCCATCTGTACCTGCTTGATTCCCATCTGTGCCTGTAAAATTTCTAAGGGTGATAGACGCACCAGCTGTGGTGGTTGAACCCGAACCAAATGAACTCATGGTGAACTCCTTTATTTTTATACCTATTAAATGTTGGGGTATAAAAAGAAAACAAAAGGAGCCTGCACATGAAACATTGGGATATAGAGCGTTTTTTTTTGGATAAAGTAGATGAGCTAGGGGGGTTTGCTTGCCACCATGCACACTTTGACAAGGCATTTTTAATCAGCGAAGAAGGTCTGAAACTCTCTCAATATAGTCTCCAAGAAAAATGGGGTCTTTATCGTGAACTTAAAAAGGGTTATACAGAGTACAACCTCCGCTCTCGAATGGCTCGTGGTATTGACTCCATGATCTATCAAGGAGTCTCTAAGTGTCGTACATTCATTGATGCAGACCAAATAGTTGGACTCCTACCCATGAAAGTGGCACTAAAACTCAAAAGAGAATACGCAAAGAAAGGATTTGACCTCCAACTTGCCGTACAACCTCTTGAGGGTGTCCTTGAACCCGAAGCCCAAAAGATGTTTGTACAAGCCTGTGAGATGGCTGATGTGATTGGTGGATTGCCCGACAGAGATGAAGACCCTATTGCACACATGGATTTCATCTTCAACCTTGCTAAAGAGATGAACAAGCCTGTTGATGTTCATGTAGGGCAAAACAACATCCCTTCAGAGAATGAGTCTGAGATGGTCGCTGACAAGACCCTTGAACATGGTCTTGAGGGTCAAGTTAGACTAGTACACGCAATCTCGTTAGCTTGTCAGCCTAAAGAACACCGACAGCGTGTGATTTCTAAGTTGAAAGAAACAGGGATAGGTGTCGTGGTTTGTCCAAGTGCGGCGATAAGTATGAAGCAACAGTCTGATATACTTGCACCGATCCACAACTCAATAGCCCCTGTCATGGAACTTATCGAGGGGGGAGTCGATGTCATGCTAGGTGTAGACAACATCCATGACCTGTTCATGCCCCTTGTTGATGGGGATCTGTGGTTTGAATGTCGCCTAATGATGGAAGCGATTAGGTGTTATGATCTGGAATTGATCGCAAAAATCGCCTCTAACACTAAAGGATTTTAGAGGCGATTTTAACGCTAACTTAACTAAGGTTAATACTAACCTTAACATGATCCCCTTTTCTTCTAGGGTTATATAACTCCCAATGCCTCAGATAATCATTGAGGTCGATCTCCCTCCCAGATTTTCGAGTGGAAGACACTACTCTTCCGTCAGAGTCCAATACAAACAAATAACTGAACGCTATCTGCTCTGGAAACTCATGTGAGAAGGAGAACTCTTGGTGATTGAACGAGACCAAAAAGTTAAACCGATCTTCAGAAGAAGTAACTTCAATGGAAACAAGGTTACGATCTAGGCTTTCCCCAAGACCCATCCTCTCGATGATAGGCGTGATCTTATCCTCAAAGGATCTTAAAACAGACTCTCGATTTGAAACAAAAGAGGGTCTGATGGTAGACGCTTGACGCTCAAGACGAGCGATCCTACGCTCAAGATCGTGGATAATATCTGATGCTGATCTTCTCATGGTTTTTTCTCCATTTGGTTTAAGGTTAATGAGATCTCTTATGAGGGAGTATAGATGAACTATTAACCTTGACAGCTCATACACTCATCAATGTCATAATCTTTTAAAGCCTTACGCTCTACCCTCTCACTCACCTTGTCTGCGACAACACCCGCATTGGTGCGAAGATAGTACAACCCCTTTAGCTTCTTCTTCCATGCACTTAAGTGCACTGCATTGACATAGTTCTTATCTGAACCTGCGGGGAAGAAGAGATTAACTGATTGACCTTGACACACCCACTCTTGACGAACGGATGCGTGTTCAACGATCCACATCTGATCAATCTCAAATGCAGTCTTGAATGTGTCTTTTTCAAGCTGAGTCAAGAAATCTAAATGCTGTACGCTCCCTTGATTGAGGATGATACTCTGTCTCACATCATCGAGATCAATGTCCTCTTTGCCCTCAAGCACTTTTTGGAGATACTTGTTGAACTGTAAAAAAGAACCTGCTCGTGTCCTGTGGGTGAACGCATTGGACTTCCAGGGTTCGATACTTGGACTTGTATCAAGAATGATAGCCGAGTTAGCGTTTGGTGCAATAGCGAGGAGATGACTGTTCCTCATCCCCGACCCAATGCCATCAAGATACTCACCTTTGATTTCTGCTAAACGCTTAGAAGATGCTACAGCCCTATCCTTGATTGTAGAGTAGATCTTTCGGTTTGCCGAGACCGCAAAGATTGACTCAAAGGGTAAACCTTTCTTTTGTAGGTAGGCATGGAAACCCATCGTCCCTAAACCTAACGAGCGTTCTGCTTCAGCACTCTTGATTGCTTTCTCAAGTTGAGGGGGTGCGTTCTCGATGAAATACTGTAGGACATCATCTAAGAACTCGACCAAATCCTCAACGATGGTGGTATCTTTCCACTCATCAAACATCTCTAAGTTAAGACTTGAGAGGCAACAGACAGCCGAGCGATCTGAGCCTGTAGGTAGCATGATTTCATTACAAAGATTAGAGCCATGAATCTTTAACCCTTTATCTTTAAGGGGTTGAGGGAGTTTTCGATTTGCTTCATCAATGAAGTTGCAGTATGGCTCACCAGTTCTAAAACGAACCTCTAAAATTCGTTGCCAAAGCTCACGAGCGTCTAAAGTATCTCGCACTGTTTTGTCAGCAGGGTCGATGAGATCCCATTCCTCGCCTTTCATCACTGCTTCCATGAACTCATCCGTTAGATTGACAGCGTTATTGATATTGAAGCATTTACGGTTTGTGTCTCCACCTGTAGGCACTCTTAAGTTCAAGAACTCTAATATGTCGGGGTGAGAAACATCTAAATAAGCCGCATAAGATCCTTTGCGTGTAGATCCTTGTCGATAAGCCACCATGTCGGAGTCAACCGTTTTAAGGAAGGGGATAGGTCCAGGTGCTTTTTTACTTACTGCTCTTATGTCGTCCCAATGTCCACCGACACCCCCTCCCATTACGCTCATCCATCTTAACTCCTCTGTATGTTCTATTAGACCCTCAACTGTGTCGGGTACATAAGTGAGGAAGCAAGAAATCGGCATACCTGTACTCTCAGCGTTCGAGAGTATAGGTGAGCTGAACATGAACCAACCTTTAGTTGCATACTCTAGCACTCTCTCTGCAAGTTCTTTATTCGGGGTGTATGCGTAAGCGGCTCTCCTAAATGCTTCCTGTGGTGTTCCATCTGTATCTTTCATGTAATAAGAGTTCAATAGCGTCAATGCGTGGTCTGAAAAAGGGAATCCCATGCCTTTTCCTTTCATATTATATCAATCGGTTTTTTCTCATAGTTGCACTTGAGCCTCTCAAGAAGACCCAAGCGACTCTTATGCTTGTGGTATTTATTATCTATAAAATACCAAGTACACCAACTTTAAACTTTAACCAACTATCTCGCCCACCACTGACAACATTATTCTCACACTCATAAAGCACATTCAGCAACCTACGAAGGTTTTGCACACCACCAAAAGAATAAATCTTGGGTGCAATAAAGTTTTTTATAGCATAAGGGTTTTTCGCTAAATCTTGTGCGATGTGATCCAAAGACATTTTTGCATCTACCCTTAAACCTACTTCAAGTAGGTTGATACAGTTCGACAATAAGATCCCATTACAGACTGCCATCGTCTGATCTGTCTTAGACGAACGCTCTATCTTTTCACAAACCTTGATGAACGCTTTGTGGTTTCTCTCCATGATCGCATTGGACAAGTCAATGAAGCTCGCTTCGGTCAGATCAGAAATCAAGTTCACTACGATGTTAGGTGTGATCTGATCTTCGTCTCCAACAGCATGAACATATTTGACGACTTCCCATCTTAGAGCACCTAAATCAATCCCTACACGATTGACAACTGCACGACATAAAACAGAGTCGATCTTTTTTGCAAACTTTTTTGCATATTCCTGCACCCAACCGCTTGCCCACTCTTTTTTCTGATCTTCGTATTGAGGTTCATCTAGCTTTCGATTTAGATAACCCTCTAAGGCTTTAGGTAAGCGATCATTCGTGTGGACAACTAAGACCTCACTTGATCCTCTTGCTTTGAGGTGCTGATCGAGCTTCTTATTCTTAGTCGGATTGGTCAACACCACGAAGATGGGATCGGTATCAAATAAGCCAGAATCGAAGGCGTTGTGGAGGTCATCGTTTTTTGCGTCTACCTCACGAACATCATATCCGTTAGCCCGATACTCAAGCGTGATGTCTCTTGCTGTTAGCTCAATCCACTGTTTTGATGATCCGTATAAGACCATCACATTTTCGTTTTTACTCATTCTTTAACCCTAAGAAATATCCATATACACACACTTTGCGTACATGAGGTCGTTTAAGGACTGCCTTTAGTTCATTGTCATAACGCTCTACTAAGCCCTCATCAACTAGCACATCCACATACGCTTCAAGAAAAGCCCTGTGTTGCCCCTTAGCGATCTTTTTAAGACAATCACATACTAGGACAAGGTTTTCATCTGAAAGAGCCTTAGAAAGCGTTTTAGCGTCCTCATAAAGAGGGTGTTGAGGTTGAGGCTGATAATGAAACCTTTCACCACACCTTGATCGGATCGTTTCGGGAACAGACCCATAGTCTCTAGCCCATAAGATCAGTTCGGGTGCAGAGGGATAGGGTTCTTCAATCCTCTTAAGCAATATGTCTAGCGTTTGAGGGTTCGCTTCATCAAGAGGACCAGCAACTAAGAGAGGGTTATCTTGAGGCCAAACTTGAGAATACATCTCCACTAGCTCTTTAACAGCGTCAGTCTTTAAATCTTGATAGGGGGGTTTGATGAGGGTTTTACCCTCCATCAGATCAGCTAAGGCTCTCTCCACTCCCGACCCATGATGTATGAATAGCATATAGTCTCCTTTCTTCTACCCCTTATAGATTTTTACCCTTTACATCATCTCTTAATTCTCATATAAGAGTGATCGTGTTCTCCCTTTGGGGAGTTGTCTCTAGCCCTCTTAAGTGAGATCAAGGTAAGAGATGGGTAACGCCCATTAGGTGGGATAGTCTAGTTTCTAGTACGCACCTAACGACACAAGATTAACTGTTCATACGCTGTGGCTCATATGTACCCTAACCTCTTAGTCGAGATTGGGTATGCTCCAGGGAGAAGATCTGACTTAATACACTTGTTAAGTTTCATTCTAGGAATACCTCAACTAGATCAGATTAGTCTCTTACTCGTCACTTACCTTTAGATACTCTTTAGAGTAGATAAACTCTTAGAGGAGTATACTCTAAGAGTTAGTAAGATACGAAGTATCGCTAGAGTTAAAAATAATACTAAGAAAACAACAACTACTCCAACTTGAACTAGTGCTAGTTAAAGTTCTACATCTAATACATCTACTAATAGTACACCTACAGGTACTAGTAGTTCTTCTTCTTCTTCAACTCATACAGCTTCAGCTACTATATGTTCTACTACATCTTCTACTCTGTCTTATCTTACTACATCTTCCAGTATATCGTATTATCCATATATGCGATATGTATATATAGAAGATACCTTATCAGTAAGGATAAGGTATCAAAAGATAGTATTTACTCTTAAGTTAAGAGAGTAAATAAGGTATAATCTCTCTAAGATACTAAGAGAGAGATTAATAGAAAATGAACTTAATAGAAATCAACCTATCTGGAACAAATAAAGAAACTGTAAAGAGCTTATGTGAAGCTCTAAGTAGGAGGTTCTTAGGTTGTACTCTCTACAAGACTATCGGTTATTGGAGTGAAGAGGGTTATATCTTTAAGAAATCTTATGAGGGTATAACAGAGGAAGAGGGATATGGGATAAAGGTCTTAATAGAAGAAGATCTTGATCAAGTAGAGAAGATCATCAGGACTTATTTATCAGATACAGAAGTTAGGTGGGTTCAAGTAGTCTCTTATCAAGTAGATACTCATCATGTAAACTTGAGGGGGTCTTAAGAGGGTAAGTTCATATAAAGGTAGGAGAACCAACCAACCTTAAAAGGAGACTCACCCTATGAGTGAAGTAAAAGATTTAAAAGAGAGAATCATTCGTATTCGGGAAACAACCAAGATCACTCAGATCATGGTTTCAAGATGTGTGAAGATGCCTCGTGGTGGTGGGGATGTTTTCGTTTCCTTAACAGGAAACTACGGTGATCCTAATGATGTAGGGGGGGGCTTAAATCTCGATGATGCAAAAGTGGCAACCCATTTACTAGGGTTAGAAGCAAACATTATGGCTTTCCAACAAGCTCATTCATCGGGTATCTTATCGGGGCAACAGTGTGAGAGTGCCATTCGCCATACAAAGAACAATTTTGGTCAGCTCCTTATGAGCCTAGATGGAGATAAAAAATAATGATTGAACAAGCGTATATTGATCGCATTTACGATAGACTTACGAAGATGGATGTTCAACTTGATGCAGACCCTATTGAGTTTGGTCCTAGTCGGCTTAACTACAAAACCTCAGAGGTTAGAGGGCATCTTTCTTCTACTGAAAAAATCTTCATGGAAGTCAGCCACAATCTCCAAAAGATCAAGCGTGATCTGTTAATTCGACAGACCGAATACAACATCGAACAGACTCAGCTCATTGCTAATGACCCCCATGTGCGTTCGGGTCGATCTCAAAAAGAGCGAGAAGCCCTAGCGGCCACTCGCCTCGTTCATATCCAATCCAAGATCAACGACCACACGCTCTCCTCACATGATCTTGAGGACTTGATGACAGTGATCAAGGCAAAGCGTACCGATCTTAAAGACCTTCAAGGTCGATTACGAGATCAGCTCAAGTTATGCCAAGAACAGATCTCTTTAGGTCAGCGTTGGGGATCTAAGACCTTTACCTCTAGGACTTTTGAAGACCCTAATGTGATCTCAACTGAGGTGAATACAGCATCTCTAGTAGATCAGTTTATGACTCAGCGTCAAAGTGCCGAAGCGAAGGTCGATCAACAAGCTGAACAAATGGTTGAGACATCGCAACCAACTCAAGAGAGAGAGACTACATCAGTTGAGGATGAACTTGATGTTGCTTTGGCTCAAGCACCAATAGAAAGCACCCCTTTAAATGGCACAAACACTCAGGTCAATGAAGAAGAAATAAATGGTTTTGTGAAAACACCGTTAGAGGAAATTGACACTAATGTGGACGCAATCGACCTTGATGATCTATTCGCAGAGTTTGGGGGGTAAGGTACACAAGGGGTAGAGTTCTTTTGCATAGGGCAGAAAATACGAACGATTCCACCACATTTTGAGCAAGAATGGGGAGACATACTAAGATCCTTTGGGAGAAGGTTGAATGGGTATTCTTTGACTCCCATAAAAATACTATTAAACAACCCTCACCAAAGAGACTCTATGCAAAAGGTTAAGGAGATCACCTTTGAGTCTTTTTCTCCGATCCTTATTTGTCTCTTCGATTTCTATTCGGACAGGTTTAGCAGAGTCCTCGCTACAGCAAAGAGCACTGCATACCACTAATATAAGGGTCAGTCTCATCGTAAAAATACCTCCTGGTTAATATTGGGAGACAGGGGGTATTTAACAACTAAAAATCAAATTTTAAGAGGATCTCCGTTATCGTCAAAAAGACGCTCAACATCAAATGATCCATCCTCTGAAACTTTCATGCTCCACAGATCTTTGGTTGATTTATGAACTAGGGTGGACTCACCTCCAGCTTGACTCAAAAAGCTCGCAGAAAGGTTAGGTCCACTAAGTACAATGAAGTGATCATTGATGTTCGCCACTTTCATACTTGCTACACGCAAAAAGTTAGCTGGTATGCGATCAATCTTATTACGACCATCAAACTGTACGAACACCTCTCCGTCAAGGGAGGTCACATCTCCTGTTGCAGTCTTAACTGATACGACAGTTCCTTTTGTACCAGAAGTCGGGAGTTGTCCAGGAATGACGACACCATTATTGGTGTGGGACATTACACGCATACCATCTTCAAAGTTGGTGGCTTTAACTCTGTTTTTACGACCTCGATCTGTTAGTTCAGAAATCTTAGTCTCAAGAACAGCGTCCATGCTAGAGGTTTTTTGGAACGACCCAAATACAATTTCATCAGTTTCCCACATAATCAGTCTCCTAGTGTGAATAGAGTGTCTGATTATGTGGTAGATATAAATAAACTATCAAACACGCTCGTACTTGATAATCTCGTCAACTAAGCCAAGCTCAAGACACTTCTGAGGGTTCATCCAGAGATCACGCTTTAGGAGCTGTTTGAGTTGCTTCTTTTTCATCTCGGTATTTTGGATGTAAATAGATTCTAACATCTCCATTAGTGAATCCATCGACTCCTTCTCATCGTTTAGATTATCGTAAGTTCCCCACACACCTGTTGAGATTTGATGGATAAGCATGAAACTATGTTCAGTAATGAATCGTTTTGCCCCCACACAAGATAAAATAGTAGCCGCACTTGCCGCTGACCCCTCAACATAAGTGAAAACAGGAATGTCAGAGTCCAAGATGTGGCTCGCTCCTGCAAGACCACTAAAGGCACACCCACCACCACTGTTGATGTGTAGGTGGATAGCAGGTGCTTGGGATAGTCCAAGATCAGTGACCATGTTAATGATCTGTTGACTAATGGACTTGATAGCAACCCCCATCTCCATCATGGACTTGGGGGAGATGCCTTGATAGAGGTAGATATGATTGTCGCTTACTGTAATCTCACCGAAGAAATCTGCCTGAGCGTTTTTGCGTTGTTGAGCATGAACTTCTTCGTCATCATAAACTCTACGCATTGTGGGTGGGTAGTTAAAGTATTTCATAATCATGCCCTTTCTCGGATTATGTAAAATCCTTCTAGCCAAGCTAGAACAAGAGGTCTAAGAGATTGAGTGGCGAGTGGGGAAAAGCATTCTGGCATTTTCTGATGTCCTAAGATACAGTGGTCTTTTTTATAAGAAAGACAGTGGTCTTTTTCATCACACTCTTTGGGTACATCGAGGATTTTTAGACAGCCTCTAGGCTCTCTGAGGTTTTGGTTCATCAGAGGAGTTGTGAACCCTCTCATTGCTTGGTCTAATATATCATGTGAGACTTCGGGTATTAAACGCTCTACAGGAGATCCTACAAGATCTGAAAACTCTCCCCAGTTTGTACTCTCATAAGGGAGAATCTTAGCGATCTTAGGGTTATTCCAATGAGGATCAGTAAGGGTCATAAAGATTATCCCATCTCTACGATACATCATTAGTGGACGATCTCATCTTTTTGCATGAGTTCTATTTCTCTAAGACAGATATCAGCAAGATCTTCGGAGATGATCTTTTCATCTGTGAGGTAATCTACAATCAGAGGGTGTAGTGTGCCTACAAGAAGGATAGGCTGAAGATCATCATTCTTATCGGGAGTCACTAGCACTTGCATTTCGGGGAAGATACGCTCTATCCCCATCATTCGCCCAACATAGAACCACATTTTAATGAGTTCTTCTTTTGAGTCAGATTGGGCTACTATATTGTTGAGTATCGCCTGTAATACTTCAACAGGGTCTATTGATGATTCGTTGTCCATGATACATCTCTCCTTTATATGAAGAGAGATGTATCTAAAGACTACAAACTTAATACTGTCTATGCAGACATTTCGCTCTAACCTCATTGAGCATGGCTTCGATCTTATTATATTTGTCTAAAAATTCTTTATAAGGGCGAAGCACATCTTCATCGTTGAGAGTATCGAGCATTTCAGAGGCATTATCAAAGGTTTTTTGAAGCTCCCGACTTTCACTAAGAAAGTCATGTCCTTCATATTTCTCTCTAATATCTACGAGTTTACCTAGATTTTCATCTAGGTTGTCTCTTACCTCTTGAAACATCTTGGTCTTAGAAACTGCGTTTCTTACCAACCCTTTTTTTTTAAATCTCGGAGTGATGCCCTTCTTCGACCCCCACTCATCGCACCCTCAAGTTTACGAATGAGTTTCTGTAGCCCTTTTATCGCATTTTTAGTGCGAACTTCAACAGGTTGGCGACCAGCACGACCTGTACCTTGAATACGATCAAGTGCGAGGCGAATGTCGTTAGCACACTCTTGAGAGAGCTGATCTCGGTTAGTGCTGAGTGAACGCTGAGTTGACATAAGTTGCTGTACCGCTCTACCATCAACAATGCCATCTTCTTTGAAAGAAGCAATCGCCGCTTGAACAACAGAGATAGTGTCTGTGATTATAGCTTGTGTGTAAGCGATGTCTTGGTTCTGCCAAGGACCAGGAGTTGAAGTAAGACCGATTGGGTATGTACCATAGAGAGGACCGCTTTTACGATGCTCGCCACGCTGTGAGAAAGCAGAGACATAACCCTTCTTGAGTTTCGCTTTGAGTTGCTTTGCAAAAAACATCTCGGCATCATAAGAGTCCATAAATGACCTGTCAGAACTGCGTCCTGTTGAACCGAGACGACCATAAAGAACTCGTACAGTTGAACCCTCAACAACCATCTCGTAGAACTTGCTCTTATTCTCAGACTCTCCAATGAGATAAAGCATACAAGAGGAAGCCTCTGCCATTGAACGACCCTCATGGTAAGCATTGCTTGAGCGAACACCTGCGAGTTGTGGCTCACCTGCGGCTTCACGAGTCATGCTCGCTGTACGATTAAGATTTGACTCAAGTCGTGCGATTCTCATCTCAAGACTCTTGATTACTTCACTAGCTGATAAACGCATAGCGTTTCCTTTCTTTAGAAGCCTTCTGACTTCATCTTTGGAGTATCTGTTGTCGAGCTTACGCTCATTACGATAGATGAGGTGACGCAAACGCTTACGCTCCTCAACATTGAGTGAATCAATGCCTCTACGCTGACCTTTATTGATAAGCATAAAGTCATCACGATCAAGATAAGCATTAGATTTAAGGTCTGCAAGTAGCTTAGACGCTGGAGATGACTGACTAGCAATAATCTCTTCGACCACATTCATTTGTCTTTCAGAAAGATTGATGCGATTTTCAGCTTTTTCCTTAAGACTCAAAACAAACCGATTACGAGGGTCAAGTTCGAGTGCTTTTTCAATACGAACAAGTTGATCATTAGGCTGACCACTAGACATTTGAGTTTGCATCAGTCTTTCGTCAAGAACTTCAATCTGTCTCTCGGAAAGCTCTCTACCACCCATAAACTGATCGTAGAGACTCTTGAAAAAACGATTAGTAGGTTGCATCGCAATCGCTTGGTTGAGCTTCGTCAAGAGATCCTGATCTGGACTTTCAATACGCTCTTCAGTTTCGATCAAGATCTCTTCTACACGATACCCTAGAGGTTCTCCCTGTTCAAGATCATCGAGAATGCCTTTCCACCAATCACTATTTGGGTTAAGTGAGAGAACAGCTCTAACTCGCTCAATACTCTCTATGTCTCGGAACTTTCCGGGAAAGTCGATCTTGAGTTGGACGAGTCCATCACTGATGGACATATCTCCAAGACTCCTTAACAGAGTCACAAGAACATCTGGACCTTTTTTGTTGAGTTTAACTTCAAAGTCGTCAAAGTTAATCATGGCATTGTCTCTACGAGACTCCATCTCAAGAATTTCTAGTGCTTCATTTACTGTGGTATTGTAAAAATATATCTGATCGGCTCTCATCACATCTCCTTTGGGTTAATATCTAAAAGGGGGGTATAAATAAACTATAAGAGGCAAGTACATGGATTCTATCTTAAAGATCACACCCGAAAACCAAGATCGTATAAACAAAGCACTGGAAGCTATCCTCAATGAACATTTGATGCTTACACAGATGTACTCATTTGAGGGGTCTGATAAGGATTTGGTTCAAGTTGCAGAGTTTTCTTCCACTTGTCTCGAACACCTTAGCAATGTCCTTATCAGCGATACAGACATCTCATGGGATTGGAAGTCATATCAAAAGGTTCGCAAAGATTTTATGGACAAACCTACTCCCCACACTAAAGAGAAGTTGATCCTTCACATTCAGTTCAATCTAGGTGTGCATGAGTCTTCTCTCCATACAGGTGAGAAATGGGAGCTAGTAGAAGATAGGGGGGGATACTTGAAGTTCAAGTCTGCTTATCCTAACAAGTTTCACATTCGTTTAGGGCAGTTAGAGGACTTAAAGAAATCTTACCCCTTCGTAGAGGATGTGGTATACAACCAAGACGGACTTTACATTCAGTACAACGAGGTTCAAAGTGACACATAACAGTGTGATCGCTAAGTGAGATTCATTATTCACTGATGAATAAAGACAGGGAACTAAAGCTACTGAGCTTGAAATCGAAGATGTTGATGGAGGCAATTTGATTGCAAATGCTTATCTTGATGTATATATCTTGATGTCTATAATGAGGGAGAGAACTTCTGATACTTTATTTATATCCTCACCTAACAACAAAGGGGGTATAAATAATGTCATTACCTAGAGAACGAAAAAGAGCAGATTATCGAATCATTGCTCGTATCTTACAACTGAGTCATGGACAAGCAGATCCAAAAGACTCGTTGCTCGAAAAGATTTCTAATGTATTTACCCATAAGGGTGGCTCTTGGGTATTATTCTTTGAAGGACATCCAAAACACAGCAAGCTACTTAAAGTAGTAATAAAAGTTGTCGTAAAACATAAGAGGGATCAACATGAGCGAAGAACTAGAAGCCAAACCAGTTGGGAAGATTAAACCCCGATCTAAAGCTACCACTCGTAAGCTCAATCCTGCTGAGATGAAATCGAGGGTCAAAGTGGCGATGACCACAGGTGGTTCTATGATGGGGTCGGGTGGGAACTTCTATTCACCAGAGCTATCAACTGACTTTCTTGAGCTACCTCAAAGTCAAGACGAACAACGCAACTACTTTAGGTTCTTCTATCGTACAGACCCCTTCGTGGGACAGGCGATTGATCTACATACGGAGCTACCCCTATCTAAGATCAGACTAGGACTCCCTAAAGCTAAAAATCGAGATATGGCTTATGAAGCACTAAGGTTCTGTGAGAAATGGTCTAAGAGAGTTGGACTTCTTCACCGACTCATAGAAATCTTACATGAGTTCAATCTTCTCGGTGAGGTATTTGTTTTCTGTGAAGATAACAATCCAGATGTTCCTCAAGAGGTCACACATAGTGGTCGAAATGTCCTCAAAAAAGATGGCGAAGCGTTTACTGAGTGGACTGAGTATGAGGACGCAGATGAACGAGCTTTCAAGTGGCTTAAAAGGAACTATAAAGGTTGGACAGGTGTTCGTATCCTACCCCCCGAACAGGTTCACATGGAGAGTTTTCCTTTCACTAGTGAGAAGATCATTCAACTTATTCCCGATAGTAAAACTCGTGATGTAGTTGAACGAGCTTCGGTTAATGACCCTTCTGCTCTTCGTATTGTAGACTCAATGCCAGGAGATGTTGTAGAAGCTATTCGAGATGGTCGCAACATTGATCTCAATACCGATCCCGATCAAGGATCATTCGTTTACTATATGGCTCGTAAGAAATCACAATATGAGCCTCGTGGACACTCTATGCTTGAGCGTTGTCTTCGTATCCTCGTTTATCGGGATAAGTTAAGACAAGCCCAAACTTCTATCGCTTCAAGACACATGACTCCTATCCGACTCGTATATGCAGAAGATATGGATGCGTCTGATGTTGAAGAGTTGAGAGATCAAGTGGATCTCGCACTACAAGATCCAGACTATTCTATCATCGCTAACTTCCAAGTCTCTTGGGAAGAGATGGGTGCTGACTCTCGTTTGCTTGAACTATCGGGCGAATATGATATGACAGACCGACAGATGTATGCAGGTCTAGGTGTTACAGAATCTCTGTTATCTGGTGAGTCTAGTTATAGTGGCGATAGGATCAACTTAGAAGTCATCAACACACGCTATATGCTTATGCGTGAGGTTCTTCAAGAGATGGTTGAAGAGAACATCTTGAAGCCAATGTGTAGACGCATGGGGTTTGTTGAAATAGATGAAGATGGTGATGAGATAGTAGTTCACCCAACTCTTAGTTTCACTCGACTTGGTTTGCGTGATAATCAAGACACCTTTGATGCTCTCTTTAACCTATATCAAAAGGGTTCATTGGACATTGATGTCATCTTAGAACTCCTCAATGTAGATCCTATGACCACTAAAGCTAAACTTGAGCGTGATATGTGGACTCTCAATGACTCTCAGTTTAATGAGGTTCTTAGAGGGGTCTATGGTGAGGCAGGTCGTATGTTAGCCGAGAACACAGAAGCGATTGAACTCATCGCTAAGAATCTTGGCTTAAAGTATAATCCTCCAGAAGAAGATGGTGGTCGCTTCTAATAGTTTATTTATAGTTGATCTTAAGTGATCTCTTTAACCCTTAAACTAAATGGAGAACGAACCATGAGAAGATCAGCCTCAGAAGTTATCCGTAATCTTGAGCTTAGGATCGCTAAACTTGAAAGACAAGCAGATCAAGATGTTGACTATGAATATTTAAACGACTGTATTAAACATATTGGAAATTATCTTAAATATGAGAACATTCCACAGCTAAAGGATATTAAGCTAACTTCTTTAAAAGATGTGTTAAAAGAGGGTCAAAGAGGTAACGCTGTAGATCCGCGTTTATTAAATAAAGCAAACATCGAAATAAATATGGTCTTGAAGCATGGTTTTGTAAATTTCGTGCGAACTACATTTAATGGAATGGTGCGTGATTGTGCTATTGACTTGCAAGAATATATAAATCTTGTTGGGGGAGTTGTTAAAAGCCCAAAGAAGCCAACATCACCTTATCCAACCGCTAAAGAAATATATGACTTTCTTAATCGCTCTAATACACCTACTGGTGGAACTTTGCATGGTGAGGGCTTAAATAGGAAAAACAGAAAAGGGAGGTACTTTTATTTTGATCCAGCTAACCGATTAAGAATGGATCATTATTGGGATAACGATTCCGATATGAGTTCTTATACACGATCCTATATGAAACCTTTGGTAAAAGAAGTGAAAGCTCTTTTAATGAAAGAATTCAGCACCTTAAAAGATGCTTTCAAAAAAGATGATATAGAGGTAACTATTGGTGAAAAAGGACACATTGACATTAGGTTAAAATCAATTTTTAACTAAACCTCTT
>Ga0315320_10002403_pt1 | contig 15384 bp, 18 predicted proteins | sample M140m21515metaG_FD_203458 | JGI IMG/M metagenome (GOLD analysis project Ga0315320, IMG submission 203458) | Ammonia-oxidizing marine archaeal communities from Monterey Bay, California, United States - M1 40m 21515 | ecosystem: Environmental > Aquatic > Marine > Coastal | place: USA: California... | reverse complement strand
CCCATGAGGACTTCTTTGACGGAGACATCGTCTATTTCCATAAATGCATTTGCATCTGCATTTTGCATATAAAACCATAAGTGTGAGCCTGTAGGAGCTACATAATAAGTTTCAAATAATTTTGCATCTCCTGTATGAGTTGTTATGTTTGTTACAGTTGCACCACTACCACCATCCATTACAAGGATGCTACCAGAGCTAATACTTGCTCTATATTTAAAAGATACTTTATAAAGTGTACCTAATGTAAAAACATAATTTCCAGTTGTTCTAATTGCTCTATCACTTCCCGCTACATCGTTTACTTCAAATCTTTGAGCATTTCCTGTAAAGCCATTTCCTGTAACAACACTATAATCAAGTTTTCCAGCATAATTGTCAGCCCAATTATCTGCTAATCCATCACTATTACTATCTGTCCAATCTGTAGCGTTTACTACATTCTCACTACCCAACTTTTTCTCACTATGGTCATACACAATGCTTTGTGGACTTTCGGGGTTAGCTTCAGACATAGGATACCAAGCAACTAATGTTGATGGACTTGGTACAGACTCTGGCTTCAAATACTGTGAGGTTATTTCTGCTTCTGTTAATGCAGATGAATGAACTTTTACATCTGATATGCTTCCATTATAATAATAAGCACTCGGATGATTTCTTTTTCCAATAAATATACCATTGCTATTAGATGGAAATGAACTACCATAAGAAGTTGCAGTATGATATAACTCGCCATCTTTATAAAATTTTGCAGTTCCACTATTGAATGTAATAGTGTGAAAACCCCAAGCACTATTATCTAAACTTGAAGATGCAGTTACTGTTGTACCACCTATACCAAGAAACATAGTAGTTTTGTTAAACCTTATTGACCATTGGTCTCTGTGGTATCCGAGTATTGCTTGATTTCCAGTTCCAGATGTTTTTGTCCAAAAAGAAATTGTACCTTGAGATTTACCCGCAAGAGCGTCTTCAGAAATAGTTAGGTAATCTGTATTACCATCAAACACTAATCCTCTACCGCCATATACCTCGGCTCTTGAAGCGACATCTGCTGTAAGTAATGGAGAACTTGATCTTCCGCTTTGTATCGTTGTAGCCATTATAGTAGCACTCCTGTGTTTGAGGTTACTTTTCTTATTTGTATATTTGAAATACTGCCTGTATAACCAAGATTAAAAGCTCTAAACTGGAAATGAGTACCTGCATTATTAATAAAGATATAATCAACTTTATCGCCTGTTGAAGTTCCTCTTGTATATCCTAAAGCAGGAGTTGGTTGAGTACCACTATTACTCTGATATTGAAAGTTCCCACTTGTGTAACTATCTACAGTATAAGATATTTTATAAAGACCATTTCCATCAGCTACAGAAGAAGGTATTATATTAACTTGTCCGTAAGCACTTTGATTTGCAAATGTTGTAACTGTCGCTAAATTATCTCCCAATGTTTCGCCTGTAACAACATTATCAGTACCATTGCCTCTTGAACTATCAGCATCAAGGGGATAATACGCTACGAGGTCGTTAGTGACTTCTTTGACTGAAATGTTTTCTATAGTATAATTATTACTTCCACTTGCATAAGCATAAAATTGCAAAGTTGTACCAGATGAGGTAATATATTCTGTATAAGTTCCGTTTGCAGTTCTTTCTGTACCAAAACTTGATGAGCCTATTCTTATTCTTGCACCACCACTTACATAGTTACTTATAGTAAATACTGTTTTATAAAATTTTCCACTAATAGCAGTTGAGTCTGTAATACTTGGAAAGTCACCACTATTATTTATGTTAAATAGAAGATTACCATTAGAAACTGTTATGCCAGAAACTGTACTCCAATCAGAACCAGATGCAACCTCACTACCCAATGTACTCTTAACATCTGCGGGTATCTTGGCATAGGAAGTGGATTCCATAAGGGATTGGATTTGTGCTTGGGATAATACTCCTTGCCATAATGCAAAATGAGCCATTTCTCCATCAAAAGACCTATCAGTAGCCGACCTATTACCTATGTATAAATCTGCTGTATCATCTGATATTGAACCAGAAGGAGTAGTTGCTTCGGTCACAGCAACAGAAATACCATTTACATAAATACTGGCATTATTACTTGTAGATGAACCATTATAAGTAATAGCAATATGTTGCCATTCATTAAAATTAATATCGTGATTTGTTGTAGTCCACGCTCCTGTTGTGGTACTAAATGGAAATTCAATTCCTAATTTACAAGTACTACCAGAGGCGATATGTAAATATGAATAAAATCCTTTATTTGCAATTCTTCCCGCTGTTTCTCCTATGCCATCTGGTCTTATCCAAGCAGTAAGAGTCCCACCTCCTTTAAATAAATTATTAATATTTGAACTTGCATTGACTTGAATTAAATCTGTAGCACCATCAAACAAAGCACTACCATCCCCAATCTGCTCTGCGAAAGATTCAGCAATGTCTATTGCACGAGGTAAGACTGGTGCATTGCCACCATATACTGATGTGGTAGTTGTTGCTCCTGTGACTACTCCTGTGTTTGAGGTAACAAGTTCCCACGATGCACTTTGTAATTTAAAACTACTACCACTTGCATCATTCCTACCTTCAATTTTTAATGTTTTTGCAGAACCATAAGCATTTGCTTGATTATAATATATAGTATGGTCACCATTAGAATAACTTGCACTTGCAATAATATCATTAGCGTCTGCTTTAATTTTTATTCTTGCGTGAGAAGATGCATTTGAAATTGTAAAAGTAAATTTATACAATCCCGCACTTTGAAATGTTGATGATGGTAACGATAATGGCGATTCGTTATTAATTCCATCATAAATAGCTTCACCATTTGCTATAGTCCAAGAATTTCCTGTAGTCCAATATGTTCCTGTAGTAGATGCTGATTGCGTACCACTTAAATTAAATGTAGAATCTGTAAATAAATTTGCACCTAATGTTTCTCCATCGTGAGGTTGTACCAATCCATCACTTTGACTATCTAACGCCCACCAACTAACTAAACTTGTTTTTTCTACAGAGCCTAACTGACTGTAAGACTTGTTCATAACGGAGTTGACTTCTTCGAGGGATAAGGCTCTTGACCAAAGTCCTACATTTGCCATTTTGCCATTTAAAGGAAATGTCTCTCCATAATAATTGCCAATAATTGTTTTCATGCTACTTGTGAAAGCAATAGAACTTTCAGAATTTGTTTTTGGAGTTTGAGCTACTCCATTAACATATACTGTAGAAGTAGTCGTAGATGCATTCCAAGTAAGAGTTATATAATTCCAACCAACATTATTAGCTGAAAAATTATCTATATCAAGTTGGTCAACATTATTAATTCTAAATTTTAATGTATCATTAGAAGTGTATATTTGAATCTTTCCATTAGCATTAGCAAAAGTCCCAATATAAAACATTCCGCAAGAATTATTCGTAACTGTTCTGTATAGCCAAAAAGAAACAGTAAAAGCAGTATTAAAACTGCCTCCTAAATCTGTAGCTATTTGAGTACCGCAATCTATATGCTCACCAGTCGTATTAGTAAACGATGTCGAACCCTCTGATGGGAATGCAAGTGTGTCTGACCTACTTGATTTAAAGTCGAGGTATAACTTGAGATTGTCCTTGACGTATGTTAAGAGGGAAGCACCTCCTTTAGCTACACTTACTGCTAGTCCAAGCATTGATCTAGCCTAAGTAACAGATACAAAGACCAGTAGCTAAAGTGACTGCACTCCAATTACCAAATATTGTGACCCCTTGAGGTATTGTATCAGAACTAGTTAAAGAGTTGCCATGTGTAGATGTTCCTGTGCCAGTTATATCTGCTGATGATTGTGTCATTGTTGTAAATGTACAATCTTCAAACATTGTTATTGCTACTACCTTTTTACTTCCAATACTAGCTACTGATTCACCATCATCTAAAACAGCAGAACCTACTTGTCCTAATCCTACGTTATTAGCTTCATTTACTGAATATGTATTAATTGCCATCTTGTTTCTCCTTGCTTATGACTTACCGAGCGTGACTAATCTCATGGTCATATTGGTTAAAATAAAAACCCATCGCTGGGCACAATAGAATAACCAGAGTCTCTACCAACTTTATTTGAATTAGTTGTTCCTCTAGCCTTACTTATTAAATCTTCATATTTAGTTTTCCAAAGCTGAACAAACCCAAGTATTTCTGGGTCTTCATCTGCAGAAGCTCTTATTTCAAATAATTTTGCAAGCGTGTAATACGCTAATGCAACATGATATATTTTATCAAAACTAGGACTGTCGCCATTGTTTATTTTATCTGCATCAGAATCTGAACTAGCTTTAAAATCCCAATCATTTCTAGAAACATAAAGACGTATTGTTTTTACACTATTTGGACTTGCGTATGTAGATGAATTTGCTCCACTAGAAAGTGTTGTTTTAACTATTGCAATTTTATTGCGCTCTACCCACCAATTGTGACTTTGTGCTTCTGCTTTTGCCATTATGATATATCCGTTTCATCAGGAGGCGTAACTAGTCTTGCAATGCCATAATTATTGTATTCAACCCTATTTATTTCAACAATATGTCTTTGGTCGGTTTCACTACCATCTCCATCTAAATCATTTAAATCATAATAACGTTGATTAGCTACAGTAGAAAATTCTTCTACACCTTCTAATATTTTTGTTCTGCTAGTAAAATCTCTAGATGCTTCGGTTAAATGCAGAGCTATATCAGCATCTGATTCATCTGGAAATACTTTTTTTATATATGCATTTAACTCTGTATGTGTCATATTTTAATAGGCTTTCTTAGAGCGTCCATAACTGGATCTTTTTTTTTACTCGGTTTGACCGCTTTCTTTTTTACTGTTTTTTTCTTAGGCTTCATGAGTAAAAACTCCTAAACCTCCAATAACGTACCAATCACGACCATTACAAATTAATTTAATAAAGTTTCCTTGATGGCCTGTCGCTTTAGTTAATTGGACATATTTACCATCTGCTCCATCTAAAACAGATACTAAGCCATCAGCAGTTGTTGCATTTGCATTCCCACCTTCTTGCTGACTAACATATCCAATGATTTTTGATGCACCCATTGGTGTAATTCTACAAGTAGAACCAGCTGATGCATTTGCCTGAATAAATGTAAAAGTTTGTCCTGGAACTAAATCTTTTGGTAATTTAATTAAAACATCGTCTTCCGATGCTTCCATAAAAATAATATCTTCACTATCCGTAGATAATAACGTCCCTCCAATAGTGACTACTCTTGATTCTTTTATTTTTTTGCTTTCCATAATATTTCCTTGTAAGAGGAGGGGCATAAAGCCCCTCCTTACTTTTTTAGTTAGAGTATTTAAGCTTCACTTGCCCAAATACCTGTACAACTAACCATGTACCAACCAACACTACCATCGCTAACTAGTTTACAACTGTCTCCAGTTTTTGCAGTAGCTTTAGTATTTATGAGGTCTTTATCGTCTACTCCACCGAGTACAACATTAGTACTAGCGCAAGTTGTTCCATGAATAGCATCATTAGCATTAGGACTAATAGTAATAATGTTATTACCATCTGCTCCAATGTTAACGAATGTATATTCAACGCCTTTAGTACTTGCGGGTAAAGTCACTACTTTAGCATCAGTACCAATGAGAAATACTTTCCCACTATCACCAACGCCTAGACTTTTATTATCCACAAGTGTTTCTACACTTGCACTTGAACCACCTAAATAAGGTCTAGCCATAATTAACCTCCCTTATGCTACGATGTTAAATAGCTTGTGACTTTCAATTAGTGTAACACCAATTCCTTCATCAGACATGTACTGGTCTTTAACACCATCGTAAGCATCATCAGTTAAGATGTTAGCTTGGAACTTTGGCGCTCTATACTGTGCATGAAACAGATTTTCATCTGAAACAATAAGCATAGTTTTGTTGTACGCTTCTCTGAGAACTGGAGTTGGAATTAACTGAATTGCTCCATGAGGTGACTCAAGAACTCTGTAGTTAAAACCTAAGCTATCACGTTTCATGTCGCTTAGATTTACAGTCCAACCTGAGTTTCCTGCTAGTCCAGAAGCACCAGACATTTTAGAAAAGTAGCTCATTGCACCCATTCCACAGAAAGCACGTTTAACACCTGCTTCAGGAACGTATTGAAACACTTTTTCCATATCGTCTACAAAATCACCATAAGCGTAACTTGTTTCTGAGATTTCGAATCTACTTTGGTCAGCACCTGAAGCAGAGCCATGTTTCTCAATTGCAGGGATAATTCCCATGCAAGAACGAACAATGTTGCCATTTGCGTCAGATAGTGAGTTATCATCAAAACCACCAGATGTATTAATCGGTGAACGTCCAAATAAAAACGCACGTTCTTTTTGAATCTTATGTTCTTGTGATTTTTGATCTCTTAGTCTAGCCAACTCAGATGACTCGCCTCTTAATGATGACTCTAAAAGAGTACCAGTAATTTGAAGAGGAGTCTTAAATATCTGACATTGGTTATAAACTACTGATAGCTCATCGCTCCAAGCAGTTCCAGCTGATGTACCTTCACCATAAGCATTACCGACAACTACTAAGTAGTCACCACTTGCAGGAGTAATTGAAGCATCTCCCATATTTTTAACACTTATGTTTGCACTTGAACCACTACCTGCAACAGCAGTAATTAATACTACGCCTCGCTTAGTAGAACCTGGGGTTAAAGCAGACCAGACTTCACATTCAAGTCCAATCCAACTATTATATGCATAATCTCCGCCTTCACCTTCCATTCCAACTACTGAACCTGCAGTAACTGTCCAAGTGTCAGCTGCGTTATCAGCCGCACAAGCTTGAGTAGTGCTTTGTCGAAAGTATTGTTTTTGCCAAGGGTTGCGATGTTCAAACATCTTGAACTGAGGGTCTTTTAATCCTGAAATTGTTTGCTGGTTAGCAACAACTGTAGTAAAAGGAGTTACGTCAGTCCAGAGTTCTTTAACAACATTTGGGCGCATGTAGAAATCTCGTCTATCTGTGTATAATACACCTGAAGAGCCGAGTGTTTTTGCGTTATTTGCCATGTTTTGTTTTCTCCGTTAAAATTAAACCATTATCTTCTGTTTCGCATCAAACCGAGATTAAAAGCATCTTCCTCATTAACTTGAGGCTCTGATTGGGCACTCACGACCCCTGCGGGTGGAGGCGTATTCAAAGTATTTTGTTTTTGCTTCATCATTTCGGCTTTTTGCCTTTGCTCAACTTCAGCTTGACTTGGTGCGGAGCGCATTTTATCTAAACGAACAAGATTGTCTAGCGTTAAAGAATCAGGACTAGAGTAATACTGCAAAAACTCTTGAGCTTTGTCAGGACTATATCCATACTTACCCATAAGTTCATTTCGTGTATTATCTGTTTGACGTTGCGCTTCATATTGTTGTTGCGCTTGACGTATTTGATTTTCTTTTGCTTCTAATTCTCTTATTCTGTATTGTTCAGCTTGGTCACTATAATCAATCATTTCGTCTCTATAGTTATCAATTGCTTCACGATACTTATAACTTGCGCTTTCTGAATCCATGTAAGCTTCAGAAGAGTCGTAATTGACAGGTTTAGCGGGACGCACTGGTTTCTTTGGGGATGCCATCTGTTCGTTATTATCGGCAACAGTTGGGGTATCTCCAGAAAGTGATTTAGCAACGCCTTTTAAGATGTCAGGGTTTTCTTGAATGTAGTTTGCAATTGGTGCAACTTTTTCATATTGGCCCATTTGGTCTTCTAGTTTGTTGTATTCACTTGCCTTTTGGTCGTATTTGCTCTGCCAGTATTCAAAACGTGAAGTGTCTTCTTTTGGGGCTTCCCCATCAGAAACGGCTTCTAAGTTTTGAAATGTTGGAGGTGCTAGACTTTCATCATAGCTTTCCAACTGATCTACAGGATTTGGAACTGCTTCCTCACCTATTCCACTTTCTTGAATTGGCGCATTTCCTCCTAAATCAAAATATTCAGGTTCGTTTGCTTCAGCATTCAAGGTTTGTGTTTGTTCAGACATTTATTTCTCCTATAAGGACTATTTGTTAATCAACAGCAATAGTTCCTTGGTTTGATTCTTCTCGTCTTAAATCTTCTTTAGCTAATCGCAACTCGTCATTTAATCGAGCTTCAAATAGCTTACTTGCAGACTCATTCTTATTTGAAGATGAGTTCAGCTTTGTTTTAAATTTTTCTATTTCAACACGTTTTCTATCGTGCGTTGATTCACGTTGTGCAGTTTGTAAATCGCCCTTAGTATTTTTAAGTTCTTCTTCTAACTGCTGAATCATTTGTTGTTGTTGCTGAATAATGCTTGTTCGTTGCATAACGCCTTCTGTATCTGCTACTTCTGTTTGTTCTAATACTTCTTGAGCATCAATAATGCCTTTTTCATACAAGGTCATGTAGTAATCAAATCTTGCCCATCTGTTTGATGGAAGCGTTGAGCCACTAACAACAATTAAATCGTATTTTCCAATTGTCACGTCATTAACACGTCCAATAATTTCATTTGTAAAATCATCATAAATAGGTTGATTCATAGTCGCTTCAGCTAATCGGCCATCTGGTTTCATAATTCGAACTACTTTTTCATCAGTGTATGTTTGCTGAATTAATTGAACGATTACTTTGCCAATTTGATTTAATGCTTCATCCAAATCGTCAATTTTTGATTTAATTCTTCGTTGAGCGTATTCATCAATAGCCACAGTGCCTTTGTAAGTGCTTGGAGCGGCAGATGGGTCGCCATGTTGTAAAGGGTGAATGCCAAGAATATGATATATGCTTTGTTTTGCATCTTCTCTGTTTTTGTATAATTCGTTAGGTAGCGGTATCGGCCCTGCTACAATTGGTGTTCCAAGTTCAGGGTCAAATTCAATTACGCCTGTACCTGCTCTTGCCCACTCTTCTTCTAATTGCCTACGATTCATTGAACCTCTTGGAATTAATAGTTTTGTGTTGGTTGAGCTAGATGCGTGAGCAATAATTAATGAAGTAATTTTATTAACGTATTCTTGAATTGGCTTTACAAAACGAACATCGCTCATTGGGAATGGATTGCGATTATGCCTATTCATTAATGTTACTATTGGATATTCATCAATATCCATTATGTAATCATATAATAGATTTCCCCCTGCGCAAAGAATCCTTCTTATTCTATCTGTTTTAATTTTATTTGCAATAATAATGCCTAATTCAACTAAATCAGCTTTTGTTATAATTTCAATTTGATGCCCACTATTAGGTATTGCTTCTTCATGTTCAGGCCCTGGCATCATTGTTGGTTGACCAGTTTGCAAATCTTCCATATAGTGATAGATACCGCCTGTAGCTTCATAAACACCAATTAACTCTGCTACACTTGCTTTTTCTGTAACGTAATTTGTACCTTCAGCGTTAGTCATTTTAATGGCTTGTTCTTGCTCGTATTCAGCATAGCCTTTTTTATTTAAAACAACTTCTTGTCCTGTTAAAGTATCTAATACGTGAAAATATTTATGCTTTTCTTTTTTATACCTATCAATAACCTCGTAATACTTAGTATCGGTAGAATAAGTGTCATTTGACATTGGGCCGATGCTTTGACTTTCTGTTCCTTCACGTGACATAGCAGGGTATCTGTCATTTGCAGATGTTTCCATTGTTTTTGGATTTACTTGCGGATATAATTGTTTTAATTGTTTTTCTGTAAATAATCTTGCAATAATTATATCAGATGCATCTCTACAAAACGTATCTCTACTATTTGGGTCTATATATACATCAAGCGGGTCAATGCTATGTATGCATACTTCCCCACGTCCAAAATCTTTCATTGGGTCAACATAAGCCTGAATGACCCCCATACCTTTTACATAATAATCATCAATTACTTGTTTGATCTGTACATTGCCATTTGACTTATCCCAGATATAAGACATGATGTCTGAAAATATTCTACCAACCTTAATATCGCTATCGTCTCTACCTGTAGATTGGAATTTTGGTTTGTTTGCAGTAATTAGAGCTTTTGCTTGTTCAACAGCAGGGTGAACAACATTATCAACAATAGGACTTTGCGACCTTTGTTTTAATGTATTAACATGACTAGCTTTCCATTGCTGATTGTTTCTAAACTCGTCATCTTCCATGGCCTGAATTGCCCATTCAGCTCTTTCGCCATGAAATTGGTCTAAAAGTTTTTCAGACTCGGTTACAACTTTGTTCTTGGTGTGGGGCATACTGGAGGAAAAATTATTAACCCCAGAAATCCTCGGTCTACAAGATTAAGTTATTTGCCAGTCATTTGATTGAAGCCACTTTGTTCCAAGCGTAGGAATTTCAGCGTCTTCATGGTGAGGTTTATATGAACCTTTAAATGCATAATATAATCCATCTAAAATATCATCATGCTTACCTCGTGGGAATAAAAGCATCTCATCTTCAAGGTTTTGCATGTTTTTCATAATAAATATTTCTTTTTTAGCAAAAGAAGGTTGCAAACTTTCTAATCGGTGCGATTTACTACTTCTGGGATTTTCTTTTATGTTTAAGCCAGGAATGTATAACCCTTCTTCATCACATCTCATTTGAACGTATTGACGTAACATTTCTTGATACCCAACAGATTCAATTCTTGTTTTAGTACTGCGATACATTCTAAAGTTATCTACGATAGCTTCAGCTAAAGCAAGTGGTTTTGCATGTTTTCTGTAATAAGGCAATGCAAACTTCCTACCTTTATCATCTACCCCTAAATTAAAAATTACAGAATAATCTGCAGTTTGTTTAACGCTAGAAGCTGGGTCAACGCCTGTAAAAATATTAATTGGTACAGATTCGTCAACTTTCTCACCATCTAGCTCTGTAAGGTCTAACATTGCATTTCCTTCTTTATTAAAACGCAATTTGCCTTCATAATGTTGAATATCTTCCTTTTTAAACAATTGATCTTCGTCACCAACAATTTCACACATATATTCTCTGTAAAACACAGAAAGTCTATTAATTGACTCTAATTCTTCTTTTTTTTGTATTAATTTTTTTACAGGCCACCATTCTTCCCACAGGGAGATGTTTTTTTCTATATTTGGCTTAAAAACTCTATTTGTCCACCCTTTCATTACTTTTAATGTTTCAACTAAGCATCTTTCGTGTTGAGGAGTGCCAATAACAATAATTCTCCCTTTTTGCGGGTCAACTGATGGAACTGCTGATTGTAAGAGCCATCTAAGATTATGTTCCATAGCTTCAGCGGTTTTAGTGTTGTTTTCATCTTCGGGGTCATCAACAATAATAAGCGTAGGTCGTTGGTTTCCTACTTTAATACCTCTTAACTGTTGTCCTGTTCCTTTGCAGATTATCATAGAGCCATCTTTTAGCTCCACTTCTGCTTTTGCCCAACTTCGTGCAGAATGTTGCCCCCAATAACCAAACAATTGCCGAAACTGTTGAGAATAGTCTAAGCAATCTTTTATTGTACCTAAAAGCTTTACAGCATGGTCTTGAGTTCGAGATACTAAGACAATTAGCTTTTTTCCTTCATCGAACATTAAATGGTACATAGGGAGGACACCACCTACGATTGAACTTTTAGCGTGACCTCTGGGGGCGATAATATTAATTTGCTTTTTTTCACTATCAAGCAAATCTTTTGATATTGTGTAATGAAACTGCGGAGATGGCACAGAAAACATCTGAGGCATAGCTATTTTACCAAAAAGAACCATATCTTGCTTCAATTTGCTTAAAATAGTTTTATTATTAACTCTTGCTGACACCTTTTGTATTTTACTTAACCAGTATGAGTTTGTGTGCGTTTGTTAATAATCAGTACCTAATACGTAATCTGCTTCACCATCTTCCACTTTAATTCCGTTTTCTTCCGCAATTGTCTTTAAAATCGAATAAAATAGTTCCATTTGGTCTTCATCTATGTATTTTAAAAGAATGCGTTTTTTGAGCCATATAGGGCGCGTATCAATTGAATCTAAACCTCTGTTCTCATCCATCATGTGTTATTTCTTTCTTTTGTTCAAGTTTTACTCGTTTTTCTTCTTTTGCAATTTGATCTACGATTTGACTTGTCATATCAATTTGCATTGTATCTGTTTGTACTGCTTTTTTAGGGAGCATGTCTAATATGCGTATATATTGTTCTGCGCCACGCAACATTGTTCCTGGGTCTTCTTTGACTCTTGCGAGGCCAATTGCATCAGCAATTACATCTAAAACATCGCCTTCTGCTATACCACGCTCTTGTAAAGCTTTATCTATTTTTTTATCTACCATTTGTTTGACAGTCTCCTGTTTAAATAATCTTTTTGCTGATAAATCTGGTCTTTCTTGTTTTGGTCTATAGGCTTTTCCAATAATTGACCAATTTATGCCCTGACCACTAAGCAGCATTCTTGTGTAAATATCTACTGCTCGTTGCGTTCTGCTATGTTTTCCTTCTATATACTCCCAAGATTCCGATGACACAGTTGCATAATTACCAGATTCTTTTCTTGGTTCGTATAATAACCTTGCTCTATCGTTTAACCACATCCGCCCAAAGACAAATTGTAACTCAATTCCATTCTTATAATGGTTCTTTGCAATACATTCTCCAATATAGTTATCATCGGTAATGCCATAATCCCCTGCTTTACATTCTTTCCAAGGTTTATAGGCAACTTGTTTCTCGATTGCTTCTTTTTTGGTATATACAGGGTAGGTTACATCCTGATAATTGTTTATTTTTAATTTTCTAGTTAAATAATCCATCAGAACTACTGTATATATACTTTACTGTATTATTATACGTAGTATAATAATACTGGTTATATACTATACTGTATATATACTGTATAAAAAGCATCCGTTACACCTAGTTTTGCAACACTTTTTTTAATTTTTTTTCATATTGCACTTCATAGTCGTCATATTGCATTTCTATTGTTGATTCAATTTGCATTTCAGCTAAGATATAATCTCGTAAAAGTAAAAACTCTTCAATATTTGTATTATCTATATTGCAATCAACCCAATCGTTCTTTTCATCGTTAAACTCTGATAGAATACCTGTATTGGGATTAAAATACTTTCTTGACATAAAAGAAGATATGCATTGCAAAAGGCCTCGCTCTACATAACTTTTAAAAATTTGATCTAGAATGTGTGTGGGTAATATACAGTACCCCTACCCCCTTTAAATTGGGCATGCCGACGTGTAATCGTGTTGAGTTTACTCCGTTGTTTAAACTGTCTACTTGCAGTGTACATACAGGCCAGTTTAAATAGCTTACTACACTACTTAAACACCTCACGATTACTTGCTGTAGTTATCTGCCATACCCAATTCAAAGATGGTACGCCCTCGTTGTGGTGGAGCTTGCTCCACTGTAAATCATAATAACATAAGATAAGGATAATATAATGAAACAAGATAATAACAATACATCTGTTAGTTTTTCAATTCGTAACCAAGGTTCGCTTAGAAAAGGCGAGTCTAGATACGATAAAATCTCTTTAACTGATGAGGGCTTTGAGGGCTATAGAGATTTTATTTCTAAGCTTGAAACTGGTGTTGAGAAAGCTGTTAAGTTTGCCAAGTATATCGGCGAACAAGCAACTAACCTCACAGTTTGGCATAATAATGATGCTGATGATGCACGCCAAACTGCTAGAGACCTGTATGAGTTGCTTGAGTGGAAAGGCGCGATGTACGATGGTACTGTTGACACAGATAATGGCGAGAAAGATGTTACCAGAGCATCTCGTTATGAGAGTCAAGGAGTTTCTTCTAAGCGACTCTTATCAGCATTTGCTGGTGTCTTACAGGATAGATAATTAATCCTCCATATAGATACACTTAGTCCTAGTGATTAGGTGTATCTATTTAATCCCTACACTAAAAAAATAGCAGGTAAAAAAATGCAATGCTTGTATCGTCATAAATATCAGCTTGTAGAGTGGTTTCATCAACGCACTAATGAACCATTACACAAGGTTAAAAAACGCAGTAAAAAAGAACTTTATTGGATGTTTTACAATAGTGCAGTAGTTAATAAAATTAAGGAGAAATGGTCATGATAATATTAATGCAATTACTTATAACAGTTTTAGCAATCAGCATGTATGTAATAGCAATCGTTGCAATATATGATGAATGGATAAATTAAGACCTCCTTGGGTCTGGGCAGTCATGGATTCCGCATGATGTGGCTGCCCTTTATATTTCCATAATCAGAGGAATAGAATGTCTGATTAAACAAGGTTTACCCTGTACCTTGTAAACAAACAAACAGGCAGTATGAATATATTATTGATTGTAAGGGGGTATCCGTTTATAAAGGGTCAAAGACCATCCGATTATACAATCTCTAATAAAAAACTGCAAAAGTTGGTAGGTTATAACCTAAAGCCTACAATGTGTAAGTAACTAGAAACTTGACACTTTATGATAGTGTCTCCCTATATCACAACAGAAATATATACTAGTAATCTAGTTCGCTGATAAATGAATGCTAGGGGATAGCACAAACTTTTGCAGTAAATATTAATTAGCCTATCATATCTCCTGCGACTAATCGTGTCAGAGTTAAGGTCTTGAAAAAGATAAGAACTAGTCATGACTCACCTTCAACTCGGAGGAACTATTAGCGTATACAGTTAAGATTAAATGATAGGCTAAAATTTTACTGTAAAAAGCCAGACTCTATGTAGACTCGAGTTGATACCCACACTATAACGTTCATGTGTTATGGGAGAGTCTGGTAAATATTAGCTAATGGGATGAGTTTACGAGATTAAAACTCGTGGTTTGATTTAGCAGAGCTTATCAAATAGATCAAATAAGTTATTAAGTCCGTTCGTGCGTAACTGTAAAACTCATCCCTATTAAATATTAAAAAGGACATTTTTGTCCTGTCAAAAAACACGTAAGTATAACAATAACATATACTTATGCAAATTTGCCCTCTCTAAACCTTACACATACAAAACAGGAGCATTAAATGAGTAAAAATAAAATAAAAACACCTGAAAACATGGGTCTATTATACGGATATAAACCCAATAGAATAAGTTTTTACATAATACTATTACAATCACATAGATATAGTGAATTAAGAAAAGTATTGTTTAAAGATATGGAAAAGTATAAAGAAAATAAAAAGGAATAATATTTTACCACTTTACAAAATATGAATAAAACAAAAAACAAAGTTAAAAAAAAGCTTCTAACAAGTAAAGCGTTAGAAAGAAAAATAGAGTTAGATAACGAACTAGCATACATACAACAGAAAATAGATCTATTCATTGAAGGTAGTTATAAATGAAAAGAAAAACAAAAAGTGAAATACTTTTAAAGTTAGT
>Ga0315320_10002402_pt1 | contig 15385 bp, 7 predicted proteins | sample M140m21515metaG_FD_203458 | JGI IMG/M metagenome (GOLD analysis project Ga0315320, IMG submission 203458) | Ammonia-oxidizing marine archaeal communities from Monterey Bay, California, United States - M1 40m 21515 | ecosystem: Environmental > Aquatic > Marine > Coastal | place: USA: California... | reverse complement strand
GCCCGGCATCATGACGTCGGTGAGCAACAAGTGAAACTCCGTCCCTCGTCTCAACAGCTCCAGCGCCTCTTCTCCCGATTCCGCCGTCGTCACGCGATACCCACACTTTCGCAATAACGACGACGTTACCGTCCGGCATATCCTCTCGTCGTCCACGACGAGCACGTGCACGTCCGAAGTCGCCGTCGGTCCGTCGCCGCCGCTCGTCGCGCTCGTTCGCCGCGTCCGCGTCTCCATCGTCCCGTGTCGTCTTCGCTCGTTCATCTCCGTCATCGACTGCGCGCGTCGTCGCGAGGTATCCACGCTCGTCGTCCGCGTCGCCGCGCGCGTCGACGCCTCCGCGTCCCTCGACGACGTCGCCGCCATCGGTGCGCGCCCTCGCGTCGACGTCACGCCGTCTCCAGCGCTGCCGCCCCGCGCGCGTCGTCGTCGCGACGCCGTCCGCGCCGAGCCGTCGAGGACGCGCGGGCGACGATCGCGCGTCGTCGCGATCGAGCGCGCGCGCGGTGACGCGCGCGCGTCGTCGTGTGGCGTCGGCGCCGACGCCCCGACGCGCCCCGACACCCGGTCGGCCACGTCACGGGGCGATCGTGGATTTCACATTTACGCGCGAGCGTCCCGTGCGCATGGGACTCAGAACGACCCGAATACGCATCGTGGACGACGCGCACGCCACCAAAACCGCGATCGCGCGATCGCCACGCCCGCGCGTCGGCCGTCGCGCGCGCGTCGGCCGCGCGACGCGATCGCGTCGTCACTTCACGCATCGACGAAGCCAATGGTGCGCGCGATGCGACGCGACGCGACGCGACGCGACGCGACGCGCGCGCGAGGACGAGGACGATCGAGGGCGCGCGCGCGAGACCGCGCGCGGGGCGCCGCGGCGGGGTTCGGGACGGGACGACGCGGGACGAGGATGTCGCGTTATCCGACGTGGGCGATCGAGCGCGACGATCGGGACGCGCGATGGCGTCGCGCGCGACGCCGTGGGGGTCGCGATGCGCGCGAATGATGGGGAAAAAATTCGCGCGTCGAGTGACGCCGCGTCGAGGGCGAACGCGGGCGCGAGGACGCGAGGACGCGCGCGCGATGGGGCGTCGGGGACACCGCCACGGGGACATCGCGATCGAGCGCGCCGTCGGCGTCCGACGCCGCGCGAACGAAAGACGGCGCGGGGGCGACGCGACGCGGACGCGCGGCGCGACGAACGGGGCTCGTCTCGCGCTCTCGGAGCGTCGAACGGCCGCGCGGCGTGGGCGACGACGCGCGGGCGCCGCCGATCGCGCGCGCGCGGGGTGGATAAACCACCCGCGCGCGCGTCGAGGGGGTCGGGGCTGGGTCGCGACTCCTCGTCCGCGACGAATAGTGTTGAATCGACCGCGAGAAGCGCCGAGACTGACCGAACGCGCGCGCGTGTTTTTCGTGTTGTTTACAGTCGTTCACTGGCCTCACCTCTACCGCGCTCCCCACCAAGGCGGAGCAAACCTTCACCGGTCGCGTCGCGCGCCAAACCGCCACCAAGGCGACTGGCGCGAAGACCGTCGCGGCGATGAAGGGTAAGCAATGCAAGGTTGCCATCAACGGTTTCGGCCGCATCGGCCGCAACTTCTTGCGATGCTGGCACGGACGCGCCAACACCATGCTCGACATCGTCGCCATCAACGACTCGGGCGGAGTGAAGCAAGCGAGCCACTTGGTCAAGTACGACTCCGTCCTCGGCACGTTCGAGGCGGATGTCAAGATCATCGACGACACGCACATCTCCATCGACGGCAAGTCCATCGAGATTGTGTCTTCCCGTGACCCGCTCCAGTTGCCGTGGAAGGCTCTCGGCGTCGACATCGTCATTGAAGGTACCGGCGTCTTCATCGACACCCCGGGCGCCTCCAAGCACTTGACCGCGGGCGCCAAGAAGGTTGTCATCACGGCCCCGGCCAAGGGTGACGACATCCCGACCTACGTCCTCGGTGTCAACGCCGACCAGTACAAGAACACCGACAAGATCGTCTCCAACGCGTCGTGCACGACCAACGGCCTCGCGCCGTTCGTCAAGGTTCTCGACGACCGATTCGGCATCGTCAAGGGTTTGATGACCACCACGCACTCCTACACCGGTGACCAGCGCATTTTGGATGCGTCTCACCGTGACTTGCGCCGCGCTCGCGCCGCCGCCTTGAACATCGTGCCGACCTCCACCGGCGCCGCCAAGGCTGTCGCGCTCGTCTTGCCGCAACTCAAGGGCAAGCTCAACGGCATCGCACTCCGCGTCCCGACGCCGAACGTGTCCGTCGTCGATCTCGTCATCCAAACCTCCAAGAAGGTCACCGCCGACGAAGTCAACGCCGCGTTCCGTGAAGAAGCCGCCGGCAAGCTCAAGGGTATCCTCGCCGTCGCCGACGAGCCGCTCGTGTCTTGCGATTTCAAGTGCTCCGACGTCTCCACGTCCATCGACGCCGCGCTCACCATGGTCATGGGTGACGACATGTTGAAGGTTGTCGCGTGGTATGACAACGAGTGGGGCTATTCGCAACGCGTAGTGGACTTGGCGGAATTATGCGCAGCAAACTGGGAATGATCAGTTCTGTTCGTTCCCGTTGAGAAGAACGCGATCGCCGCGTCGCGCCGCGCGACGCTCTCGTCGTGGTTTAGTCGCGGAGAATTTCCGCGTTTGGCCGCTCATTCGTATCAGTAATACACTACAGTGAAACACTTTTATCGATCTTGTCCTCGTGCACGCTCGAACCGTCGCTCGAACCGCGCGCTCGATGAATGATGTTGGGTCATATTGACAACGGCTTGATTGAACAACTTTTTCTGGTTCGCGAGACTCGCTATAGGCCTCCTAAATGCTTACTTAGCAATGACTTCCGCGACGGAAGCGGATTCCTTCCAGTTCACTCCCGGAAGAATGAGTCGCTGGTCGACACGATCCTTGTAGGTGATGATTTGCTTCAACAAGCCCTCCAAGAATTCGCCGCGCATCGCGATTGGCTCGAGGCCGAGATCTTGAAGCTTGGAGTTCTTGGCGTTGTAGTAGTGCTCCTCCATCTCCGTGCGCGGGTTGGGCACGGTGATGACCTCTGGATTCAGTCCAACCTTCTTACCGGCTTCCGTGATCATAGCAGCGAGTTCGTTCACGGAGAATTGCTCCGTGAATTGGTTATAAATCTTCATCTCGCCCGGCGGCGCGGGGTTGTCGCACGCGATTTGAATGCAGCGCACGGTGTCTCTGATGTTCAAGAAACCGCGGGTTTGGCCACCCTTACCGTACACGGTCATCGGGTGACCGACGGCCGCTTGGATGCAGAAGCGGTTGAGCGCGGTACCGAAGACGGCGTCGTAGTCGAGGCGGTTCACCAAGTCCGGGTGCATGTCGGTTTCATCCGTGGAGAGACCGTAGACGACGCCTTGGTTCAAGTCGGTGGTGCGAATGCCCCACGCCTTGGTGCAGAACAACATGTTCGCGGAGTCGTGGCACTTGGACAAGTGATAGAAAGAACCACCTTGCTTCGGGTACGGCAACGTGTCGGTGCGGCCGTTGTGGGTGATGGTGATGTAACCTTCTTCGATGTCGATATTCGGGGTGCCGTATTCGCCCATCGTGCCGAGCTTGATGCAGTGGCATTCCGGGGCGAATTCCTTGATGGCGTACAACACGTTGATGGTACCCATGACGTTGTTCGTTTGCGTGAACACGGCGCGGGTGCGGTCTATCATGGAGTACGGCGCGGAGCGCTGCTCACCGAAGTGAACGCACGCCGTCGGCGCAAACTTTTTGAACGCGGCGCCCAAGAATTCGTAGTCGCAGACGTCGCCGACGAAGAGGTCGATGTCGCGGCCGCTGACTTCCTTCCACTTGCGCACGCGCTCGTGGATACCCTTAATCGGAGACAGAGAGTTGAAACCGAGCTGGTCGTCCATAGAACGACGGCACAAGTTGTCGACGATGGAGACCGCGTAGCCGCGCTTGGACAAGTGCAACGCCGTCGCCCAGCCGCAGTAGCCGTCGCCGCCGATGATCATAACGCGTTGACCCTTGCCCGCATCTTCAGCGTCCGCGTCCGGGCGGTGCGCCGCCGTGATGGTGACCGCACCACGCACGCGCGCCGCGCGCGCGTTCGCGAAAGTCGCGCCGTTCGCGCTCTTGCTCAACGCGTTGGCTGCGCTCGCGAAAGTGAATATACCCTTCGTCAGTCGTCCGTTTCGCGTCGCGCGAGACGGCGCCACGTCTTCGGCGCACGGGCGCGCCCGCTCTTCGCGCGCGATCGCCAAAGGTTTCATTCGCGATTTTTCACGATTCTTTGCCTTCGATCGCGCCTTCGCGCGCGCCCAGTCGCCCCTCCGCCGTCGCGCGCTCGCGTCCTCGAGGAATAAACCATCTTTATCCAGTCCACGGTCCATCGCGTCGCGGGCTTTCGCGTCGCGCGTCGCGCGTCTTCGCTTTCGTCGCGCACCTCCGAAGGATCCACGACGGGCGCTCAGCGCCGCACCGTTCGTCGCGCCTGCTCGTCGGCGTCGGGCGTCATCGGTCAGTCGACGTTCGCGTCGTCCGAAAAGCGCATCGGGCCGACGTCGGCGTCGCGCGCCTCGGTCGCGCGCGCGTCGCCGTCGCCCGGTGCTCGCACCTCGCGCGGTGGTGCGCGCGTTCGTTCGCTTCGTCGCGCTCGCGGTGTTGAGCACCATCGGTCGCGCGCACGCGAAAGTCATCGCGCTCATCGTCGCGTGATCTCGCGCGAGTTGTGACGTCGAGCGCAGTCGACGCCGCGTCCGTTCGGGTTTTTTTTCATCCAACTGTTTGCTCGACGGACGCGAGACGACGTCAAACGCGAGATCGGACGAGGACGAGGACGCGCGCGCGACTCGCGAGCGTGGTGTGCGTGTCTATCACGAAAAAATCTACTCGGAATCGCCGCGCGCGGCGCGGAGGGCGTCGCGAATCAACGGCGAGGCGACGTCGCGCGCGAGCGCGTACGGCGCCCGCTTGCTCGGCCACACGTCGCGAACCATCTCGTCGAAATCTATCCAGCGCAAGCGATCGAACTCGCGACTTTCGCCGTTTTCGCCCGCTAAATTCACCGCCGGGTGCGTCGTGGGGTCGGCGTCGCAGTCCACGCCCGGCCAGTGAAAGAGCGCGAACTCGAGTCTCTGTCCCGCGAGTCCGCGCTCGGCGAGCCACGTGTTTTCTTCCACGCGATAGCAGTACCCATCGCTCTCCGGCAGCGCCCCGATCAATCGCACGACACCGCTCGAGCTCGGCGTCGTCGCGTCCATCGCGCGCACGCCCGTCTCCTCGAACAGTTCTCGCGCCGCCGCGTCCTCGACGCGTTCGCCCGCCTCGACGCCGCCCTGCGGCGCGTTCCACGACCCCGCTCGATCGCTCCTCTCGCCGCACAGAATCTCGCCTCGATCGTTGAACACGAGCGCGGCGGCGCACCTTCGGTATTTTTCCCCGTTCACCGTCACCGAGCGCGCGTCGGGGTACGGCTTCGCCTTCGCCTTCGCCTTCGCCTTCGTCCTCTTCGCCTTTGCCGTCTCGGTCGTCGTCGTCTCGGTCGTCTTCGCGCGCGCGCCGGTCGCGCCCTTGCGCTTGCCCCGGTCAGCGCTCGCGAGCGTCATGACGGCGCGACGGCCCGCGACGCGCGCGACGCGCGCTCGAGTCGACATGCACCGCGCGCGCGCGCGTGCGGCGAATCGAATTGGCGCGCGCGGGGACGCGATTGGCCGGCGCGACGCGATTCGCCGCACACGACGACGCGCCGACGCGCGACGATCGCGCGAGGAGCTCGGGCGCGCGTGTCGCGTTTCCACGGTCCCGACGAAGGCGATGACGCGAGTCGAACGCGCGCGAAACGGACGACGAACGACGACGACGACGACGATCAAGATGATGCTCGTCGTCGCGCTGGGCGCGCTGGCGTGCGCGTTCGTCGCGACGCCGGTGCTCGCGGAAAAGCGCGCGCCGAAAGTCACCGATAAGGTGTTCTTCGACGTGACGATCGACGGTGAACCCGCGGGGCGAATCGTCATGGGGCTGTACGGGAAGACGGTGCCGAAGACGGCGGAAAACTTCAAGCAACTCGCGACGGGGGAGAACGGATTCGGGTACAAAGGCTCGGGATTCCATCGAGTGATCAAGAACTTTATGATTCAGGGTGGTGATTTCACCAATCACGACGGCACCGGGGGGAAGTCGATCTACGGCGCGCGATTCCCGGATGAAAACTTCAAGCTCAAGCACGAGGGGCCGGGGACGCTGTCCATGGCCAACGCCGGGCCGGACACGAACGGGTCGCAGTTTTTCATCTGCACCGTCAAGACGAGCTGGCTGGACGGCCGACACACCGTCTTCGGGCGCGTGCTCGAGGGCATGGACGTCGTGACGGCGATCGAAAACCTCGAGGGGACGCCGCCGCAAAAGCCGGTGCTGATTGCCGACTCGGGCGTCTTACCGATGGACGCCGAACTTTAAATCGACGCGTCACTTTAATTATCTATGCGCGCGCGCGTGCATACGTTGTCAATGCTGCTAAAATAAAATTACATTCGCTCGATCTAATCGTCGCGATTGATCGTCGCGAGCATCGCCTCGACGTCGGCGTGTGTCTCCGGAACGACGACGCCGAATTCCTCGGCGACGACTTGTTCTATCACGTTCGATACAGAAGCCAGGAGTCGTGGAAAGTCGGCGCTGGAACCACCGCGTGCGATGATGGCTGACTTGATTCTTTCCTCCGCCAAACGCGCGCGAAGACGCAGGGCGAAAAATTCTCGCGACGTCTCCCAGGGGATGACAGCCTTGATCGCCTTCTTGTGCAGCATCACGCCCGGAGTGTCGTGCAAAGCGGCAAAGTGCACGGCGAGCTGTTTGAATGTCGGCATGAGTGCTTTTTTCTTCGCCTCGTCTTCGTGCGAGTCACCGATGCCTCCGGGAATCGTGCGCTTCATCGTCGACAGCAAATCTTGACGCCTGAATTTGATATCGACGATGCCCTCGGGCTCGAGGACGCCGCCCTTGGCGCCTTCGGCGGCGTAGAATTCCATTTGCTCCGGATTGATGGAGCTGTCGATGACCACCCAAGCGCCTCCGCGAAGTTCTCCGCCTTGAGGAATGTACACAAACACCGGCTGTTTGTACTCGCGAAGCGCGTCGACGATGTAGGCGCCGTACTTTAAAACTTCGCCGTACATATCTCGCAAACCGCCGGCGAAACCGCGCCAGTTGGCAAAGATTATGAGAGGTAGTCCTTCGCGATTCATGTCGCCGATCGCTTGCGCGGTTTTGAACGCGCTGTCGGGGAACCAGACTTGACCAGCTTGAGACTCTTCCGCGATTTGTGCGCTCGCAAACGCCGGATCTGCGGGAATCGTCTTGTCCACGGTTCGCGTCTCCACGGCGACGGCGCCGATGGGCACGCCGCCGAGACGCGCGCGACCTGTGATGACAGTTCGTCCCCAGTCGGGCATGACTTCCATGAACGAATCAGTGTCGAAGAATGAGTGCAGTAGCTCACGTGGATCGTGCGGAGAGGAAGGAGGATTGAACGTCACGTAACGTCGCACCGGATCGACGCACGGGACGCAGGGGAGCGGCGCGCCGCGCCGGCTGGGTACGTATGACAACCATTGAAGAATATTCTTCACACCGTGCACGTCATCGGGTACGGTAAGATGAGATACCCCGTTGGCGCCCATGACTTTAGGACCGCCTATTTGCGAGTTGCTCGTGTAAACTTCGCGACCGAGCACCTTATTCAATGCGCTCGCGCCGGTTAAAATCAACGGCGCGTCGACGTGCTGAACCACACGTTGGCATAGACGAGAGCAATACGCACCGATACCGACGCTCCTACCGGTGACGTAGGCCATCGTCACTGTGTGTTTGTACGCACGACTCGTCGCCGCGGCAATCTCACCGGATCCTTGTAAGCACTCGACGCTCTGTCCTCCGCACACATCCGTCAGCGCGTAATGAATCTCGTCGCGGTAAACGATTCGCTTCGCCTTGACCCGACCCTTCGCGGACAAGATCTCGTAGTCATCTTCGCTGAGGTAAATGTACTTGAAACCTTTAGAGACGTCATCATCGTCGACCCACTTCACTCTGAACGCCGCCTTGACGGCTTCGTCGAGACCGATGCGCGCGCCACTATTGGAGCTGATGTAAACGCACGGCAAACCTTCAGCCACAGCGAGATCAAACGCGGCGCGGTAGACACTGTCTTCCGGCGGAGACAAAGAACCGGACATGTGCGTGATATCATTCGCAACGAGAATGATTTCACGTCCTTTCGGATACTCTGTTGTCGCCAACTTGACGCGCCAGCAAACCATGCCAACTTCGTTCAGCCCTGGCGCACGATCGCTGCAAACGAGCGCTCGCGTCCTTGGGTCAAAGATGAGCTCCATGAGATCGATGATGTCGCCTACGCCAGGGTTGATTTCGGCAAGGACATTCGCAAATATTTCTGGAATGTCGTATACGTACGTCGAGGACAAGTTTTGGCACGCCATTCGCTTGCGCTGAATCTTGTTCAACAGAGGGTGCACGTCACGCGCGGCGCAATCCAGCGTCTTCGTGATTTTAAATCGTAAGCCACTGGTGTTCATCGCGATGACTGAACCCGTGCCGACGCGCACTTCGACACATGCAACCTTCAACCGCTTCAAATCGTTGAACGCAGTGTGAATGAACGAAGCTATCGCCGCTTCAACGCTCGGCAAATCGTCCTCGGCGTCGGCGCCGACGAGATTAATGAAGACGTGGTTCGCGGCAGTGCGATGACGACCCACCGCAAGCTCAAGAGAGCCGAGAACATCAGCGAACACGCTATCATCGTGCACGCCGCTCGAACTACCACCTATCGTCGTTCGAGCCAACTCTGAGTCCATGGTCACACTTCCCAAAGCTGTGCGGCGCGGCGTTCCTTCAGACGGGCTGTTTTCAAACAGCAAGTCCTTGTTGTAAACCGCTGCTCGCAAAAACACGCGACGATCGCGCTGGGGTTGCTTGTGCCCAGGCTTGACATTCGGTTCCTCAGCGAGAAATACACCGACAGTGTACTCAGACGGTGTCACAAAATTCGTGTGACGATGATGGGAACGAGAGCTCAAAACGCCTACGCACTCGACCCGGAAGAGTGCGAGCCGTTCGACCTCCATCTGATCGGCAATGTGAGGCCAAAACCCACGTGCGGTCGACATTTCACAAAAACCTTCGACTGTGGAATCTTCAGAAGTACGCTTAAACGCGAAATGATGCGGCTTGGCGTCGAGCGCCAGCAACGTGACCACGACGTATTCGAGGCCTTCGCACTTGAGGGCACCAGCCAGGTACTGTCCAGTCACAAAAGCCTCCGCGGCGGCTCGAATATCGGTGTCGTTCCTACCCACAAGTCTATGATACGAGATGATGAAGTGCAACTTCTTCGGTTTGTTCGCCGTCGCATCGGGAAGCGCCGCCACCGCGTGTCCAAGAGATGGGGCAAAGAGATGAATGGTGTCGTCGAGCCAGACTCGCATGACTTCTGGTTCGCATGCGCACGGTTCGGGCTGAGCGTTCGGAATCATGTACGTATCTACGCCAGTCGCGCCGAATAGAGTCTCAATCGCTGTAGTTCGCGACGTTTCGGACGTACTGTCGAACAAGCTCTCCCAAGTGTGCGCGTCCAAAATCTCATCCGTGGCTTCGTCGATGTTGCTGTACGACTGATACCGTGTGATGGAGTTGTGCCGATCGAGGTAAATGTTACCGACGTATCTCTTGAACGAAGGATTGCTGTCCGACGCCTCGTTGTCACTCGCAGCGTTACTCATGAGATCTGACTCGCTACCGGCACTCGTCTTTGACAGAGACGCCGAGCGCTTCTTGCGCTTGGCGTCGTCAAGGGAAATTTGCGCGAAGGCAGAAAAGGACTCGTCGCGAGACATGCGGTTGGCCCGAGAAGCCGCAGCCATGCGTTCGCGTCTCGACTTACGTGTCATCTCTTGCTTACGCACGATGATTTCGCGCGCTGTCTGGGAAACCAATTCGTAGTCGCGCCCAGAAAGATTCATACAACGCACCACGGCGGCGTTGCACGACGGTATGTCGATCATATCGTGCAACGAAATTTGTTCGAGGATCTTCAAAACCAAATCCGATCTACGCTTGAGTTTGGCGTTTGCATGTGCATACTTTGCGACGACTGAAACATCGTTGCGGTAGCGATCGCGTAAGAACATGATGGCGTCCTCGGTCGACGCGCAGCTCGAGAAGGGCTCTTCCGTGTCCAAGAACGATTCCAAGTATCGCGTCAACACGCGCGCCCTACTCTGCGCCAATCCGCCGTCATGACGTTCGCAAAATGCCGCTAGCGGTGCAAAGTCAGCGCCGTACTCGTTGATCAAGGCTCTAACGCGCATGACCGCAGCAGATACGGCGTCTGTCGTGTTTTCTCCATTCGCCTCGCCGACGATGGACGCCGACATCGCTTCGGCGATCTCGCGCAGCTCGAGTCGCGCCGACGGACGAGCACGCGAAATCACGGCTTCTCGCGACTCCATAAAATCATCCACGACGAGTGGTAGCGTGCCGAGCACGTCAAATAACACTTCGGTCGGATCACCATTGTAATCGTAACCAGCCAAAATTTGGTCGACACCAGTGCTTGTGCGCGAGAATCGAACCAGCGGAGAGTCATCCGGTAACATGCCTGTTAACGAACGCGTGTGCATTTTCGTAAACTCTCCCGTGAACGGCGCACACCTACGCACACCGGTAGCGTCTTCGACGGCAACATCACACAAAACATCGCCTGCTTCTAAAATCGCGCCTACACGCGCCACGTGCCGAATCGTCCCCGTGCTCGTCGCAATCAGAGGCATCACCGTCTTCATAACCTCGATCTCGCAGTAAGGTTGATTGGATTCCACGCGCTCGCCATCGCAAATCAAGTACTTGAGCAGTTTTCCAGGACCTTGGGCGATGAGCTTGGTGGCGTCAAAATCATCGGGGAAGAAACACGGCAACCCGTTGACGTGAATCTTCATTCCAACTTTCGTTTCCTCGGGGTGGACCAAGTACGCGCGACCGTCCAAGAGCACCTTCAAAGCGCCGTCTTGCAACACAAGAACTTCGGCTTCGATGAGACCTCCGTTTATGTGAAGATAAAACAGCTTCTCACTCCCCATGGTTACGCGCAAGTTATACTTGATGTCGTTGTAAATCAGCTCAAAGTTGTGTTCGCTGAGATTCGTCATCCACGTCTCAGGCGGGACGCCTCGATTCAGATACGAGGCGACTTCGGCCTCGAGTTTTTGATGCCTCGTCGATGATCTAAGCACAGCCCCACACGCGACTACGATGTGCTCGTGCAACGTCTCTGCTCTGTCGCTCGCCGCGATAAGACCATCCAGCCAAGCGGTGTCGTGTTCGTCGGCTAAGAATTCTGGCTTCTCCAACAACTTCCCCAAGTACTTTTTGTTGCAGTGAATCTCCCCGCGGACGCTTAACTCGCTCAGCGCGTGCGTGAGTAAAGTGATGGCTTCCGCCCGACTTGGCTTGAAAGCGAAGATGTGTCCAAACTGCGAGTCGGCGAATTGATGAACTCCGCCCGAGGTGCCGACGGAAAATGATCCATTCACGCCCGGGAGCGAACGGAAATGAAGCTCGTGAATGGCACCAGACGTAGGCTTGAAACCGCTGTCGGGATCTTCAGCGGTGATTCTTCCCGCCACGCAATGACCGAGCGGCGGAATCGGCGTAGTGTTATCGAAATCGATAGAAGAAACCCCGCGTACGTCGCTTTGCTGGAAGAATCGACGGACGTCCGGAATCTTGTTCAACGGTATCCCCATCGCGAGCTGCAGCTGTACTGCGGGCAAGTTCACCCCAGTTATCTGCTCTGTCACTGGATGTTCCACTTGTAGACGAGGATTGACTTCGAGAAACGAGTATTCGCCAGTCTTGATGTTGTACAAGTACTCCACGGTACCGACGCCACAGTAGCCAACCTTTTTCGCCAGTCGCACGGCGCCGCGCTCGAGCTCTTCACACAATGCCCTCGGCGCCACGGTGATTGGACCTTCTTCAATGATCTTTTGATGTCGGCGCTGAACGGAACAGTCACGACCATACAGCGCGATCGCTTGACCGTGCGCGTCGGCAACCATTTGAACTTCTAAATGTCTTGAATCCACGCTAAGCTTTTGGATGAAAATCGGCGAACCCGGGACTTCGGCCTGGACCTGGGCGAAACCAGTTTTGAGTTCCTCGATCGAGTTCACCTTGCGAATACCTTTCCCACCACCCCCTTCCGAAGCCTTGATCATGACCGGAAAACCAATCTTTCCCACTCGCTGCACCGCGTCGGCGACGTCTGTGAGCGTCGCTTGCTTCAAGACGTCCTCCGGAATGCTCGTGCCGGGTACCGTGAGACCGCTACCAGACCAAGGGATGACATTCACGTCACACGATTGCGCGAGGATGTTCGCACAAATCTTGTCTCCAACGGCGTCCATGGCAGATGCTGGTGGACCCAAAAATGCAATATCGTGATACGCCAACTGCGACGGCAGCTGCGGATTTTCGCTCGCGTGTCCCCAACCCGGCCACACCGCGTCTGCGCCGCACGTTCGCGCCACTTTGACGATCAAATCCACGTTTGCGTAATTGTTTCTATTGCTCCCCCCCTCCACGGTGATGAATTCATCGGCTAACCGGATGTATCTATGTTTAGAATGGGACGTCGTTATTATCCGAGCCTGTCAGTCTCGTCGAAACGCGAAAACGCTTCGAGCGCGAATTCGCCGCCGACGATCGCGAGATGAGCGCAAATCACGCGACGTTCGCATCGCACGCACTCTGCATTCGCCGCTAAATCGTCTGGCGTCGCCATGCACACCAAATGCAAAACTTCGTGCGACTTGAACGTCTCGTACGCCCACAGACGCATCGACCGAATCGCCTTCACCGCGCCCACTGCGTGTCGAAAAATTCGCACTCGCGTCAGTCATTATCGCGCGCGCGCTTCACTTTTACGATTTCGCGCGCGCCATCTCCCACGACCGCGTCGTCGGCGACGAAATTCGTCTCGAACGCGTCGGACCCTCGTCGGGACGAGCGTTACGACGACTCGGATAACGACGTCCCCGTCGCGCCTTCGTCGGCGCCGCGCGCGTCGCGCGCGCGTCGCGCATCACGCACATCCATTATTCGCGATTAAAACCTTCCGTATCGATCGCACGCCTCCCCGCGAGAGGACGTACGCCTCGTACGCCGCGTCGAGGTCCTCGCGCGGACTCGCGCGCACGAGACCTCGGTCCATCGAACGTCGCGGCAGCCGCTCGCGCGCGGCGCCGTCGTCCGCGTCGCGCATCTCGCGCGCGGCGCTCGTTCGCGCTCGTTCGCGCGCGCGATCGCCGTCGACGGCCGTCGTCGACGCGTCGCGCTGTGTCGGACGACGCGCGCGGCGTGGGAGACCGCGAGACATGACAGGAGGGACGCGAAACACCCGGGATCGCCGCCCGTTCGAACGCCCCGACCGACCGAAAGGACGCCGCTCGTCGACACACGACGACGCTGTCCGGTCGACGAACGAACGAGGACGCGCGCGACGAACGAACGCGCGCGATCGAAGCGCGCCGATCACGAATACGCGTCGGATTCGCGCGTCGCGCGACGCACGATCGAGCCGTCGACGCGCGTCGCGACGCGAAAGCTTTCCCGCCAAAAGGACAAATCTTATTCCGCGGACATCGCGCGCGTGATTCCCTCGCGTCTCGCGGCGTCGCGAGCGTGCGATGGCGACTGAAACCGCGTTAGCGAAGGGACAAAGCCGCGTGTTGAGCAAACCGTCGTCGCCGCGATCGAACGATGGAAGAGACAACGCGAACGACGACTTAATCATTCGCACCGGCGAAGAGCTCGGCGAGCGCGTCGGGTCGGCGGCGAACGCCACGACGACTGGGCACCATCACAAAGGGCACCATCCGAGGGATGACGAAGACATGTCGGATGAGAGTACGACGTACACTGTGCTCGACTCTCTCGGATCCGGTACGTTCGGGCAAGTCGTCGCCGCGGCGTCTAGCGCCGACGGTCAGACGAGAGCTCTCAAGGTGATTAAGAATCACCCCGCGTATTTTCACCAAGCGCACGTCGAAATCGGCATCTTACGAACGTTGAACACAAAGTGCGGCGATCGACCGTCGGGGTCGGTGATCGTGGACTTGATGGATTACTTTGTCTGCCACAACCACCTCTGTCTGGTTTTTGAGCTGTTGGGAATGAACCTCTACGAGCTGCTGAGGAAGAACAAGTTTAAAGGATTACATCTCGGGGCGATTCGTGGGATGATGAAACAATTGCTCGGCGCTTTGGATTTGCTCAGAGACGCCCACGTGGTCCACTGCGACATCAAGCCCGAGAACATTTTGTTGTGCCGCGACGACTCGTTTCAAGTCAAACTAGTTGATTTCGGCAGCGCGTGTTTTCAAAACAGGACGGTGTATCAGTACATCCAAAGTCGTTTCTACCGCTCGCCGGAAGTGTTTTTGGGGATGTCGTATGGAATGCCCATCGATATGTGGTCTCTAGGGTGCGTCGCCGCGGAATTGTTTTTAGGCTTACCGATCTTTCCGGGTTCGAGCGAGTATGACTTGCTGAGCCGCATTTGCGAAACGATAGGAACGCCCCCGGCGGACATGCTCGCCAAGGCGCCGAACACCAACAAGTTTTTCACGCGAGTAGATATCGGGTTCGACGAGAGCTCGTCTTCGTTGGCGTCTTCTTCCGGCGGTGGTACGTCGCGATACAAGCTTCTCTCGCTACGAGAATTCGAGGCGCGCTCTGGCAGGCGCGCGGCGATGGGGAAAAAGTATTTCAAGTACACTGAGTTTTCGGACATCATAGCGAGTATACCGTACCAGTCATCCAAAGTGGATCCTAACGACCACGCCGCCGTAGACGCGGAGAAGAAAGCTCGAATGGTCGAGCGTTCGGCGTTCTACGATTTACTCACCGGCATGATGGAGATCGATCCCGCGGTGCGCTGGACGCCGGCGCAGGCGTTGAAACATCCGTTCATAACGGGCGAGCCATTCGACGAGCCGTTTGCGCCGAAGCCAATTCCTGAGCGCACGACACCAGAAGAGCGCGAAGAGTTGCAGCGCGTGGCGGCGAAGGAAGCGGCCAAGATTTCTTCGGGCGAGCCAGTCAAGAAGAAGAAGAAGCCCATCCCGCGCGACGTTCCGCCGATGGCCGACGTCGTGCCGCCGACGCCGCCGGCGATTCCAGTCGGTGGTTTGGCCGCCGCTTTCGCCGCAAGTTCTGCGTCTGGATCAGCACCGCCGATACAACCAATCACGCCGAATGTTGTCAATCCCGTTGTCGCCGAAGCGTTCAACG
>Ga0315320_10002398_pt1 | contig 15406 bp, 14 predicted proteins | sample M140m21515metaG_FD_203458 | JGI IMG/M metagenome (GOLD analysis project Ga0315320, IMG submission 203458) | Ammonia-oxidizing marine archaeal communities from Monterey Bay, California, United States - M1 40m 21515 | ecosystem: Environmental > Aquatic > Marine > Coastal | place: USA: California... | reverse complement strand
AACAAACTATAGCTATAGTGCTAGTTTGCAGTAGATAGTGTGATTTGTACACTTATAAAAAAGGTGAATTTCTTATGTTAAAATGGTACTTATAGTACATTTTACAATATATTTACATAAATATTACTTATTGTATATACTACAATAATCAAAATGCATTTCATAAAATTAATTTTAATTATGACTTATAATACTACATGTTTTAAAGCCTTAGCGCTTCTGATTTTTGTTTGCACATCTGTGTATTCATATGCTCAAGAAACTACATTTACAGATGTTGAATTCACAGGCGTGTTCGGAGGTACAGTATATGATGGTAGCTTCTACAATGCTCCTTCTGGTTCACAACCTTGGGCAGGTTTTGCCAATGAAGATGTAAGTCTTTATCCATTAAGTTTTGTAAATGGTGGTGCAATTACTTTTACAGGTGCAACTACTGGAACAGATGCTGAAGTCTATTTCCGTTTTGAATATAATCCATACCCAGATACAGAACCTAGTTTCAACACACTTCCTGTAACTGTTAGTGGTGAGGGTGGTGCTTCTTACTCGATCGACATTCCTTCTCAGGGTACGAACACATATAGTTCATTCTTATTGTATGTAACCACTACAGACGCCCCAGTTTCATTAACTGATGTTTCAGTTACGGCTTCATTTTCATCATCTGAAGTATATGGTTGTACAGATCCTACAGCAACAAACTTTGATTCTTCTGCTACGATAGACGACGGATCTTGTGTGGTGCCATTAGCAACGGTTGAATTTGTTGTAGACATGAACGGTGTTGATCAGCCAAGTGCTGAATACGCGTTAGTCACTGTAAATGGTTCTTGGAATGGTTGGAACGGATTTGGAGTTGAGCTTTTTGACGAGGATGGTAATGGCGTTTACACTGGATCTCTTGAGATAGAACCCGGGACTACTTTTGAATATGTTGTTGCCGTTAGTGGAGAGGCTGATGCTTATTCTGGCTGGGGATTACAATGGGGTGATGGTTGTTTGAATTCAAATGTAACCGTAACAGCAGGAGATGCCGGAACAGTAACCACATCTACATTGACTCCTGGTTGTGCTGATGTTTTAGGTTGTCTTGATGATAATGCAGATAACTATACCCCAGATGCAACAGCTCAAGCATACGATCAATACGGAAACTTAAGCTGTGTTTATGCTTCATGCGATGATATCCCAGAGTATGGATGTATATATTCTGATGGCTTTGGTGCTTTCAATGCTGAGTTTAATGCAGCGCTATGTGTTAGTTATGGAGGAACGCCTTGTGAGGATCCAAATGCAGAGATATCAGGTTGTACAGATGAATCATCAGCAAACTATAATCCAGATGCTACGATAGATGACGGATCTTGTACAGACGCTGTAGTACTTACAATAACGACCACTGTCTGCAATGCGGCTACTTCAGTTGCAATGACTGGTCCATGGTGGGGTTGGGACCCAGCTTCTGGTCCAGTTGCTTCGGACAATGGCGATGGATCTTGGACCTTTACATTTGATCCTGCTCCAACAGATAACATGGAGTATTTGTTAGTTGTAGATGGAGTTCAGGAAGATTTAGTTGCTGCAAGTACAGCTTCAGATGATTGGTCTTGCACACCATTAACAGATTACTGGTCTTATGCAAACAGACAATGGATAGTCGGTTCAGGAGATGTCTCAAATACGTATGGTACATGTGGAGCATGTGAAGTAGAATCTACAGCACTTACAATAACGACTACTGTTTGCGATGCAGCTACTTCAGTTGCGATGACTGGTCCATGGTGGGGTTGGGATCCAGCTGCTGGTCCAGCTGCTTCGGACAATGGCGATGGTTCTTGGACCTTTACATTTGATCCTGCTCCAACAGATAACATGGAGTATTTGTTAGTTGTAGATGGAGTTCAAGAAGATTTAGTTGCTTCAGGTACAGCTTCGGATGATTGGTCTTGCACACCTTTAACTGATTACTGGTCTTACGCAAATAGACAATGGGTAGTAGGTTCAGGAGATGTTTCAAATACTTATGGTACTTGTGGATCATGTGAGGTAGAATCTACAACAGCAACAATTGAATTTGTTGTAGACATGAACGGTGTTGATCAACCAAGTGCAGACTATGACAATGTTGTTGTAAATGGTTCTTGGAATGGATGGGCAGGATGGGGAGTAACACTTTCTGATGAAGATGCTGATGGTGTTTACACCGGATCTCTTGAGATAGAGCAAGGGACTACCTTTGAATATGTAGTTGCTGTAACAGGCCCTGCTGATGGTTATTCAGGTTGGGGCATGCAGTGGGGTGACGGTTGTGGAGGTGCAAATGTCTTTGTTACAGCAGGAGTTGCTGGATCAGTAACCACAACATCATTAACCGCAGGTTGTTCTGAAGTATTAGGTTGTATTGATGTAAATGCAACAAACTATGATGCTTCTGCAACTTCTCAAGCTTATGATCAATATGGAAACTTATCTTGTATATATGCTTCATGTGAAGATATTCCAGATGTCGAAGGTTGTATCTACGCTGACTCATACGCTTCTTTTTACCCAGGATTCGGACCACTAGAGTGTGCTAACTATGGTGGTACTGCTTGTACAGTTGCAATCTTAGGTTGTTTGGATGCAAATGCAACAAATTATGATGGCGCAGCAACAGAACAAGCTTATGATCAATACGGAAATTCATCTTGCATCTATGCTTCTTGTGCTGATGTTCCAGAATACGGCTGTATTTATGCAGATGGTTTTGGAGCTTTCAATGCTACGTTCGGTGCAGCAGATTGTGTTACTTATGGAGGAACTCCATGTGAGGAGCCAGTTGCAGCTGAAGTGCTCACAATAACAACTACTGTCTGCGATGCAGCAAGTTCAGTTCAAATGACTGGTCCTTGGTGGGGCTGGGATCCAAATGCAGGTCCAGCAGCTTCAGATAATGGAGACGGTACTTGGACATTTACATTTGATCCTGCACCAACTGACAATATGGAATATTTATTAGTTGTAGATGGTATTCAGGAGGATCTAGTTGCATCAAGCACAGCTTCAGAAGATTGGTCATGTGCGCCAATTACAGATTACTGGTCTTACGCAAATAGACAATGGGTAGTAGGTTCAGGAGATGTGTCAAATGTTTATGGTCAATGTGGTGATTGTGTCGAGATAGTCTTAGGATGTATGTATTCAAATGCGGACAACTACAATGCTCTTGCAAATGACGACGATGGATCTTGTCTTTTTGCTGCGGATTGTTTAGGTGACCTTGATGGAGATGGACTTGCGGGAACTTCAGATCTTTTACTATTACTATCTGGCTTCGGTAACGTTTGTGAGTGATTATTTAAAGATTAATCATAGAGTTAAGGTGCAGGAATATATTTATCTATGAGCATAATCATAGAAGCCATTGTTCCTGCACCTAATTCTAACTCACGTTTGTGGACGTTCTCAAAAACATCTGAAGAACTGTGGTGAAAATCGAAATATCTTTGTCCGTCTGGGACCAATCCTATCAATAGAGGTCTTTTTGCTAGTTCTTTTAAAGGACCTATATCAACTCCAGACCAGCCTTTTTTAAACCGATGTATATTGTACGGCTCGAATAAAGGCGCCCATTCTTTTACCTGAGAAACTAAGTCATCTGAAGCGTCCATACTGAATCCCCTGGGACTAAATCCCCCGGCATCTGATTCCATAGCAGCTACGTAAACTTTTTCGCCTGCTTCAAGTTCACGAGCGGCGATTTCAGCATATTTCTTACCTCCTCTATTCCCATTTTCTTCATTGATAAAAAGCACGAAACGTATTGTTCTTCTAGGAGTATATCCTACAGCTTTTAATGCTCTAAGGACTTCTATAGTATGTACAATTCCTGCTCCATCATCGTGAGCTCCTTCGCCAATGTCCCAAGAATCGAGGTGCCCACCTAGGGTTATTATTTCGTTAGGAAATTCAGAACCAGTCCATTCTCCAATTACATTTCCTTGTTCCACATCGGGCAAAGCTTTGCAATTCAAGATAAAGGAGACTCTTAGGTTTGCATCTTCCTTGAATAGTGCATCTAGCTTTCGTGCATCAACAGTAGAAATAGCTGCTGCAGGAATCCGTTTTACATCTTCTGAGTAGTACATAGCGCCTGTGTGAGGTAATGTATCTAAAGAATGGGTGAGAGACCTTACAAGTGCTCCGATTGCTCCAACACGTGAGGCAGCGATGGCTCCACGACCTCTTTGGTCATTAGCACCTCCATAAGCAGACCCTGTATTAATCAGTACTGGGTTCATGGCTCTGTTGAAGAGAACGATTTTACCCTTTGTAAAGTCAGCTTCCATTGTGTCAAGATCGGTTAGTTGTTTGACGACTATGATTCCTGCTGTTATGATCGAATCTCCTGGAGTCCCTATAGAACCACCTAGAGCGGTAATGTGTAAATTTTCACGTTCTCCATTTGAGAGTGTAACATAAGCTGAAGCAATATCTCCTCTGGTCCAACTTGGAACGACTACGGGCATCACAAAGACAGAGTCAGCTCCGTACAATCGAAGTAAGTCTGCACCCCAAACCATAGCTCGGTCAGCTTCTGGAGATCCGCTTAATCTGTGTCCGATGGTCTTCGTCAGAGTGCGAAGATTTGAATAGGCCTCGCCATTGGTCAGTACTTCATCGTAGATGGAGCGGATAAGTGCGGAGTCGGAGGGAGTTGATGTTTGAGCTAAAGAATCAGAAAAACCGAATGCTGTACATAACAGGCAGCCGGCAAATATATTTTTTATCATGTGTGCAATCTAATCAAAACTTTGAGTATGTTGCTCACATGCCAACAATCCTAATTTATCTTTGTTGAAATATATTTTACATGATGAAAGTTGAGAAATTCACCATAGACCTTCGTAGCGATACTGTCACTCGTCCTACTGCTGAGATGAGAAATGTTATGAATAGCGCTGTTACGGGTGATGATGTATTTGCTGAGGATCCGGAAATCAATGAGCTTCAAAGTAGGTGTGCAAAAATGTTTGGGAAGGAAGCGGGTTTGTATTGTCCTTCAGGAACGATGACGAATCAGATTGCGATTTCTGTGCATACCAGACCAGGTGATGAAGTAATTTGCGATAGACTTTCCCACATTTACAATTATGAAGGAGGTGGTATAGCTCGTCTATCAGGTGCTTCTGTTAAGTTGTTATCTGGAGACAGAGGAAGGTTTACATCAGAAGATGTCTTAAAATCGATAAACCCTGCTGACAGCCATTATGCGAAGACATCCTTAGTGAGTTTAGAAGATACATGTAACAAAGCAGGTGGATCTGTTTGGGATGAAAAAGAAATAAAGGCGATACATCAGGTCGCTAAGTCAAATGCGATTTCTATGCACTTAGACGGTGCGAGACTTTGGAATGCCATAGTTGCAAGAGGAATTCAGAATGACCCCGAGGCGCTTAAGAAATATGGAAGCAATTTCGATTCTATTTCACTCTGTCTTTCAAAAGGAATGGGTTGTCCTGTGGGGTCTGTGTTAATCGGCACTGAAGACTTTGTTGCCAAAGCACATAGGTCTAGAAAGGTTTTTGGAGGAGGGATGAGACAAGCTGGAATAATTGCCGCCGCTGGAATTTATGCTCTTGATAATCATTTAGACCGGTTAGCAGAAGATCATCTACATGCAAAAATGCTTTGCGAAGCAGCTCTTGAAAATAAATCTGTAGCATCCGTTGCAAAGGTTGAAACGAATATATGTATTCTTGAGCTTAATACTGGTATTGACTCTGCCGAGTTAGCTAAGGAGTGGGGCAATATGGGGATTGAGTGTTTCCCTTTCAGCCCAACTAGCATCAGATTTGTGACACATTTAGACGTGTCTCGTACTAAAGTGGAAATGGCGTGTAGTTTACTTGCCCAGTAATGTCAATGGAGATAAAAATAGGCAGTGAAGTGAAATTCCTCAACGATGTTGGTGGAGGAATTGTATTAGAGATTTTTTCTGATGGTACTGCTAGTGTACAAGGGGAGGACGGGTTTGATATGAAATACAATCTTACAGAACTTATGCTTGTGAGTGATAGTATAACGGAACAGGAAGAAGAGTATAACAACAAACTTCCCGACTTGGCTAAGATCATAGCCCAAGACGTGAATGAGGAAAGGCAGAAGCTAATTCAAAAAGATTTCGAGATTAAATACGCTAATGTTAGGGCTACAAATCAGCAAAGGAGGGGGGAGCACATGGTGATTGACCTTCATATCCACGAACTTATTGATGATCAATCAGGTCTGCAAGACAGGACTAAGTTAGATATCCAGCTTAATCACTTTGAGAGAATGATGAGGATAGCTGGTGAGCAACGGGTAAAGAGGGTCATCTTTATACATGGAGTAGGGCAGGGCGTACTTAGAAATCAAATCAGAACGCGCTTAGATTCTTATTACCCCGATTGTACTGTCCGTGATGGTAACCCTCGCGAATATGGTGCTGGAGCTACCGAGGTTATTTTAGGTCAATCCTCTTTTTGAAGACTGTTTTCTTTATCAAGGTCTTCCAAATATTGTTTAGCTACTTGTTGCAAGTCAAGACCTAAAATTTTTATCATTATATCTCCTTGTTCTAGTTTAAAATCACCATCTAATCTCCAGTTGAGGAGTCTAAACTTATAGCTATCGCAGTTATATCCCAGAGGTATCCAAGATGCTTTTATGATCGCTGAGGAAAGGAAAGGTGTACGAGTTTGGTTCTTAAAAATTAAACCAATCCCCCTTTCTAACATCAATCTATCAGGCTTTTTGAACGATTTCTTAGCAGCCACCCACATTGTGTGTTCTGACTCATCTAACATTGCAATCGCGGGTTGACATTCTGAATTTGCAATCGTGTTTAAAGGACTTTTTTTGTCGATGATGTAGACCTCAGTGGATTCCGTGTTTCTGGAGTATCCAAGGGCTTGAATCATTTTAGGCGCAATTTCAGCCCCTTGGTTTGTGGATGGTGTGATGGTGATGATAGGCGAGTCTTGAGACGCGCGGAAAAACAAATTTTCTTCATGGTTAAGGTCTTCAAGCCAAACAACAGCCTCATGATTCTCAGAGAAATAGATCTTCCCTGCCCGGCTTTTACCATTTTCTTCAACTGTGTACATAATAATGTTCTCAAACTTAAGTGTGCCTTCTCCTAGAGGTCTTCTAGTTAAGTTTGAGATTTCTTCATTCATAGATGGTAACTTTCTGGTCTGAGTGGTGGTGCTGTCTTGAGCAAGTGAGCTCAAAAAAAAGAATAGAAAACTTGTGATGAATAAAACTGTTTTCATAAATATCAGATGTTAGTTAGATCTTTTCGACCTGTTAGGTCTGGGGTCGTTATAGATTTTCGTTCTTTTATTCGATTTGTTGTTGCTAACACTTACATTTTTAGTAAGAACCCATTTCCCATTATCCCAAACAAAGGCATCGTATTCCATCGTAGGACCGTAAAACGCAGTTGCTCCTATTAGGGACGGGTCGCTTGGGGCAAGACGATCAAGTACTATCCTTTTCTGATCAGCCTCATAGTTAAGTGTAGCTTGAAGAGCGTCTCCATATTCTAATACGTGTCGTTTTTTTAGACCCTCGTCGGTTTTTAAATATGGTACGCCTAAGCGAACCCTATCATTTGTAATAATCATCGTCTCAATAATCTTCCTTGTTATTTGACCATCTGCACCCTCCCAACCGAGTAACGTATATACAGGAGATTTCTTCACGTGGGTAAGTATAAGTTTGTAATAGATGGCTCCTGGCCAATCATCGGCTCTATAGCTTCGTTCAACATTTGTAGGGTCTTCTTTCCTGTTGTGAGTAAGTTCAGTCCATTTAAAAGTGCTGAAATCCCCCATTTTTTTAAACCCGAAAATAATAAAACATCCATAGTCCTGCGTCCTATCTAATCTTTCAGAATTCCAAGATAGAATAACGACCTTCTCATTTCCAGAGCCAGCTGTAATGTTACCTGCAGGCCAGTTGCTGATCAAAGGTTCTAAATCTTCTGTAGTTAGAGCATCGTTTAGATTCTGTCTTACGTAATTCTTCAAGGCCTGATGAGCTATTGCTCTATCGGTGTCGGTTTTCGCTGAACTTAGAGAAGCGAATTGCGCTGTTTGGGCAGAAGTGAAAAACGGACATAATAAAACAGTGAAAAAACCAAAACTTAGTATTTTCTTGTTCATTGTCATTTAACGCCTCATAGGGTATACATATTATTTCCCTTAGACGTGTAAAAACGTCTTTTTTGAGAGTAAGACTTCCTCACTTTCACGCACATCTTCATCATCAACGCAACAATCTACAGGACAAACAGCAGCGCATTGTGGCTCGTCATGGAAGCCTACGCACTCAGTGCATTTTTCTGGAGAGATGAAATATAAATCCATACTGATAGCATCGTTTTCCGTGTCAGCATCTACTTCTCCGGCTGTTGGGTGTACTCCCTTGCCAGCAAACCCAGTACCGTCAGAAAACTTCCATTTAGCAGCTCCTTCATAGATAGCTGTATTGGGACATTCTGGTTCACAAGCTCCGCAGTTAATGCAGTCGTCGGTAATAATAATTGCCATGTACTTTTGCCTTTCAATTTTCAGATACAAAGATACAGTGAACACACTACAACCTGTCTTAAAGAAACTAGGAATTTGGTTTCTACATAACGCCCCCAACGATCACGAATTATTGCGATTGGCTGAAGCTCATAATGGTTGGTTTACAGCTGATAGTGTGAAGACTGCCTTTAAGTCGATAGGAGAATCATTGGGAGAAGATCAGGTAAGTAAGTGGCTTTTAAATTATAATCTTCCCGATGCAATAGAAAGGGATTCTGGAAAAAGAGTGGGTCTCATTTTAGCTGGAAATTTACCTCTTGTTGGGTTTCACGATATTCTTTGTTCTGTTGTAACTGGCCACAATGTTGCGATTAAGGCCTCGAGTGTAGATATGGTTTTACCTAAACGAGTTGTTCACGAGATTGAAAAAATTGAACCTAAGCTAAAAGGTAGGATTACTTTTGTAGAGGGTAAATTAGGTGAAGTGGATGCAGTTATAGCTACTGGCAGCTCAAATACAATGCGATATTTTGATGCGTATTTCGGACATTTGCCTCATCTTTTTAGAGCCCAAAGAACGGGTGTTGCTGTTCTTGACGGCTTAGAGTCCGAAGATGAGTTGAAAGCTCTGGGAGATGATATATTTACTCATTTCGGATTGGGGTGCAGAAGTACTACGAAGGTTTTCTTACCTAGAGATTTCGATCTCGACAGGTGTTTTGGAGCTTGGGTATCGTGGGGGGATTTAGCGATGAATAACAAGTATGCCAACAACTATGATTATCACAAAGCTATTTGGCTTCTCAATAGAGATGTTTTGATAGAAAATGGCTTCCTTTTAGTAAAAGAAGACGACCAATGGGTGTCTCCGGTGGGTTCTCTTTTTATAGAACGCTACGACAAGATCGATCAGATCGTCAATAAGTTGTCTGAATACCAAGATGGTCTTCAGTTAGTTACTTCGAGAGCTGGAGCAAAGCAATTTAAGTCATCCTTATCGAAACAATCGCCTACAATTGCCCAAACAGATCTCGGTTCTGCTCAATCTCCTGCTTTGGATGATTACGCTGATGGTGTAGATGCAATAGAATTTTTACTAGCCCTTAAATAAGTATCTTCGCGACATGCAAGTAAAACACCTATTTTTCCTTATTTCCATTATGGGATTGTCAAGTTGTACTACAGATGTAGATTTAACGGCTCCATACAAATCTATTCCTGTAGTATTTGGCCTGCTAGACGCTGAGTTAGATACGCAGTGGGTTCGTATTAACCGCACATGGTTAGGTGAGGGAGACCAAACTCAAGTAGCTCAAATCGCCGACTCTTCTGAGTATGATCCGACTCGACTTCATGCACAGTTTGTTGAGGTTATAAATGGAATTGACGGCAGGGTCTTTGAATTAAACGATACTCTGTTACAAGATAAGGAAGATGACGGGGTGTTTTTCGCTCCTGAGCACAGAGAGTATTTTGTCTCTACCCGTCATCAAGATGGTGATGATCTAAATCCTGATGCATCTTATCGATTGGAGATTGTGATTGATGACACTACAGATGTTGAAGCAAGTACGAATATGATCGCTATGACTTTAGGGAATATAACACAACCTCCCATGGGTATAGATAATTTAAAGTTGGGATTTGCAAGTGTGGGAATTACGAATGTAACATATCCAGATTATACCTTCAAGTGGTCTTCAACACCAGGCGCGGCGCGCTATGATGCTGTCATTAGAGTGCATTTTATGGAGAACTACTGGGCGGATGATTTTCATACAATTTTAGATAGTTCTAAGTACCGAACAATGGAAATTCCTATAGGTTCATTAGATCCTAGTGATGATGATGGAGGCGAACAATTAACCAAGGTATTTGGTGGGGCAACATTCTATAGCACTCTTTCTACCAGACTTGAAAAGAATATTCGAATAACACGAGAGTTAGGTATTTGGGATGAAGATGTTCAAATATCGCGTGCATTTGATTTCTTACTTATTGTAGCAAATGAGCAACTTGCGATATATCTAGATATTAATTCTCCCATTACAGGTGTCATCCAAGATAGACCTGAATACAGTAACATCAATGGTGGTTTAGGTCTTTGGGCCTCAAGGACGATTCAAGGTGTGTTTGGTCTAGGATATACAACTGATACCATTGAGCACTTACAAGAAGGGGATGAGACGGCAGAACTGAATTTTTGTACGCCTAACCCCATCTCAGATTATACTTGTCCGTAGTCGTTTTACTTAATGATTACTGTTGAAGGACGAGAACGCAAACCTTTATTTAGTAATGTGATGTCAGAAACCAAGTAAGCTCCTGAGGATAACCCATTCGTTGAAATCGTGTTTCCGAATCCTGTATTGATTACACGACCTTTAGCATCTCTCAGTTCCCATTTAGTATCTAGCGAAGCTCCGCTTAAAATGATGTCATCAGATGCAGAAATTGGATTGGGGAATGGGACGAGAGCGTTAGGAATAACAGCGGTTATACCATTTCCAGAAGTGTCTATAATGTTAGCTTCTCCTTGGTATTCTATAGAAAAAATAGTGCCGAACATTGTGGTAACTTCTAAATAAGGCATTCCTCCATCTCCTATCCAAGAGTAAACATTAGAGACTCTATCGATCTCGAAAGGATCTGATCCCGAAAGAGAAAAGATATCTTGTGTTGTAATTGTAGTGTTTACTCTTAAAACTTCGTGCGTAGCTCCACCTGGTAAGATAAGGTTGCCCCAACCATCAACAGAACCTACTCTTGAAGCAGAAGTCTCATACGTAAATACTTCAGGAATATTAACAGTGAATGCTGAGGTAGAGTTGATTTCGTTCATGTAGTTTAATGGTAGCGGGTGAATCTCGTCTATGTCAGAGTATTCAACAGGAAGGTCCAGCCCTTCGATGCTCATCGAGATTCCTGCGATGTTATATGAATCGTTAGAGGTTTGTAAGTAGCTGTATAGATTAGATATCGTTACGGGTAACTCAATACCAAAATCCTCTAAAGCTGCGAGGTCAAATTCTCCAGGACCGAATACATCACATAAGTACTCTGTGTTGGTCCATTCGTTGTTGAAAGAAAGTTGTGCAGTAAACGGAGCGTCTCCCATAGCTCCAAACTCTACTTCAGCTTCAGAATCAGAAACCAAATCAGAAAAATCCCAATCAAAACCTTCTCCGGTTGTAGTGAAGTCAGTGAGTGGATCTGGTAACGAGGTTTGTATGGTGTAAGTTTCACCAGCTTGAGGGAGGTCAGAAGAAGTAATTGTAATTTGGGCTGATATAGATACAGCAAAAGTTAGCATAGATGTGAATAGTACAGAATGTGCAAATTTCATTTTAGGTATTTTTTGAGTTTAAATAATTTCATGAAACATGAAAAATTATAAAAAAATATATGGCAAACCGGCCATTATGATGATCAATTGTGTTTTCTAACAATGGTAAAGATATTGTATCTAACGGCATATTTAAGTAAACATCACTACTTTAGTATCAATACATTTACCAATGCAATATTTTATGAGGGTTATCTTTATTTTATTCTTGTATTTGCCTTATTTTATATTCTCCCAAAATGAAACGGATTATAACATTACTATTAATACAGGAGAAGCTTGGGATGCAAATATTTTTTATAAAAAAACGGGTACTCCTCTAAGACCTGTAATAATTCTTAACTCAAGTGGTGAAGAATTATTCCATGAAGTTTGGCCAATGCAGGGCAATGATTTTAAAATTAACGACAACAATAAAATCACGTTTTATGATTTGGAAACAGATGGTTGGATGGTCATGGATTCACTTCACAATATCGTTGATTCTGTTTACTGTTTAAATGGGTACGTAGCTGATCCACACGATTTTATTGCTCTTGAAAATGGTCATTATATCATGTTTGCATATGACCAACAACCTTATGCTATGGATACTATAGTTGAGGGGGGGGACCCTGAGGCAATTGTTGAAGGACTTATCATACAAGAATTAGATGCTGACCATAACTTGGTTTTTGAATGGAAAAGCTGGGATCATTACCACATTACCGACAATCAATATCTTCCATTGAATTTTCCAGTATTAAACTTCATTCATGCAAATGCGATAGACGTCGATAATGATGGACATATTCTTTTGTCATCTAGAAATTTAGATGAGATAACAAAAATCAACAGAACCACTGGAGAAATTATTTGGAGATGGGGTGGGACTCAGAGTGATATTACTTTTGTAAATGACTATCCATTCACTTACCAACACTCTATTTCAAGCCTTGGAGATAATAGATATTTATTGTTTGATAATGGGAATTATAGTTCTATTTATACAGGTGTAGAAAATGTGTCTAGAGCTGTCGAGTATGAGCTTGATACGGTTGATATGACAGCTACAAAGGTTTGGGAATTTGTACATCCAGACAGTTTATATTGTCCCACACAAGGTTCTGTTCAAAGACTTCCAAATGGCAATACACTAATTGATTTCGGTAATTTATCTCTTTTTAATATAGGTGCTATTGTGACTGAAGTCAAACCCGACAATGAAATTGTTTTTCAATTGGAATATGATTTTGGAATAAGTCTTTATAGAGTTAAAAAATTTGATTGGTTTTTCTATGAACCCGAAATGGTAAGCATCAAGGAAAATAACTCTTTAGATCTTCCCCCCACGAGAAATATCGTCAAAATTTTCAACTTATTTGGTCAAGAAGTTATCCCTTCTTATGGCCAAATAGCGATATATACCTATGATGACGGATCAGTTGAGAAGAGGTTGGTATTAGAGTAGTCTTAGTAAATTAAAATGACTTAGGCATCGTACTTTTGTCGCTGCTTTATTTCACAAATGAAAATCTCTAATCTGACTATCCTTGCTATTGAATCATCTTGTGATGATACTGGAGTAGCTGTATTACAAGGCAATAAAGTGCTTTCAAATTTAGTGGCCAATCAGGAAATTCATGCGAGATATGGAGGAGTGGTTCCTGAACTGGCTTCTCGTGCCCATCTCAGCAATATCACTCCAACAGTAGAACTAGCCATTTCTGATGCTGGAATTTCTCCGAATGAAATTGATGCTGTGGCATATACTATAGGGCCAGGGCTTAGTGGGTCTCTACTTGTCGGCGCTTCATTTGCGAAGGCCTGGGCTTGGGCTCGTAGGATTCCTACCGTTCCGGTTCATCACATGAGGGCACATGTTCTAGCTCACTTCATTTCTCCTGGACCACCCCCGGGATTTCCGTTTCTATGTCTTACCGTTTCGGGTGGACATACCCAAATTATCCATGTGCACTCTCCATCTAACATGGAGGTGATTGGCGCTACTCTTGATGATGCTGCAGGAGAGGCTTTCGATAAAGTCGCAAAATTGATAGGGCTGCCTTATCCTGGAGGCCCGCTGATAGATAAGTATGCAACATTGGGAAATCCAGAAGCATTCTCGTTTTCTAAGTCGAAAGTAGTGGGATTAAATATGAGTTTCAGTGGCTTAAAAACTCAAGTGCTCAGGTTTCTACAACTTCAACTTTCTCAAGAACCAGAGTTTATTGACAATAACCTACATGATTTTTGTGCTTCAGTACAATCGGCGATTGTCACAATGCTCATCACGAAATTAGAGCTGGCAGTAAATACTACAGGAATAAAGCAAGTGGCCATTGCTGGAGGTGTTTCGGCAAATTCTGGATTGAGAAAAGCGCTCACCGATAAAGAATCTTTGCCAGAAGATCCGTGGGAGGTTTTCATTCCCCCTATGAGTTATTGTACTGACAATGCTGCAATGGTGGGTATGGTAGGTGTCTTCGATGCAGCCGAAAAGCTGTTTGGGAGCCTCTCAGACACCCCGAAGCCCAGGATGCCTGATCTCAATTCTTAATTCCTGTATGGGAGAGATATTGTTGCTATACAACCTCGTTGGTCCTTTCTGTTTGCGAGCCTGAATTCTGCTCTTTCAGAAATTAACCTCAGTCTCTCCCTTAATATATTAAGCCCGTGAGATTGACGCTTTGCCTCAGAGATTTTTATGGGGGTTTTTAAGTTCGAGGCCTTTGTAAGTCCTCTCCCGTTGTCTAAAACGCTAATTATAAGTAAATTGAGATTAGTATCCACATCAAAGCTCAATTCTATCTCGGGGATTATACCCTCACGGCCAGACATCTCAACCCCATGCCAAAGTGCATTCTCTACTATAGGTTGAATCAAAAATGCTGGAATTTCGTGATCTAAATTTACGTTTGTATATATTTTGAATGTCACTTCCCCAGAAAGTCTCAGACTCTCAAGATCGAAATAGTCCTTTATAAAATCTACTTCTTTTTGAACAGAAGAAATCCTCAGGCTTGTAGGGTTGTCTGTGGCGCTCCCCCAACATCTGATTAGAAGTCTCTTAAATTTAGCTAGAGCACCAAGAGTTTTTTTTTGTCTTCCTTGATCAAAAGCATATGAATACCCGTGAGTACATTAAAGATAAAATGTGGATTCATAAGTAAGAGGAGGTTCTTTCGGCGAATCTTAACGAGCTCTTCACTAATGTCGGTCTTCCTCCTAATTTGAAGAAGAGATAGGCTTAAACCTCTATACCGTTCAGCTAATATTAACGGGTTTAATTCGTCACTACCAATTTTGTGAAAGCGAATGTCTCGAATCAATTCGGATTCATTCGTCAAGACGGAATAGATAGCCCCCATTACACCTCCCAGTAAAATCGAGAGGAAATAATAAATGATCATACTCAAGTTAAAATCAGCTTAATTCTTCGCTCTCGTTTCTTCAGATAAAACAGAGTTGAATTCATGACGTAATTCAGTCTTCAAGCGACGCGTGTATTCGTCTTGTA
>Ga0315320_10002396_pt1 | contig 15409 bp, 9 predicted proteins | sample M140m21515metaG_FD_203458 | JGI IMG/M metagenome (GOLD analysis project Ga0315320, IMG submission 203458) | Ammonia-oxidizing marine archaeal communities from Monterey Bay, California, United States - M1 40m 21515 | ecosystem: Environmental > Aquatic > Marine > Coastal | place: USA: California... | reverse complement strand
GACGCGAATCATCTTGAAAAAGGTAAATTGGAAAAAGACGTCTCTCTGCCGGAACGTCATCGCAAGTTTCTTGGCACGCATTGCTTTGATTGCCACGACTCTGCAACCCAAGAAGGTCAACTCGATCTCGAAAACATCTCTTTCAACCTGAACTCCATGGCGTCTGCTGAGCGGTGGCAAAAGATCCTTGACGCTGTCAATTCAGGTGAGATGCCACCGAAGGAATCAACGCAACCGCCCGCAAGATCGAAGGCTAATTTCCTAGAAGCACTGTCGGGACAAATGGTGATTGCTCGTCAAATCCTCAGCGACAGCGGTGGCGTCATCACCATGCGGCGACTCAACCGACGCGAATATGCAAATACGATCCGTGCCCTGCTGGGAGTAGAGGTCGAACTGAACGAATTACCCAGCGATTCTGACCCCGGAAATTTTGACACATCGGGTTCGTCGCTCTACATCTCAAGTGACCAAATCGAGAAATACCTGACGCTTGGGCAGCAAGCGTTGTCCACCTTGATCGATAGTCACGCAAATCAAAAACAAATCGACCTACATCGCGAGTGTGAAGAAGAGAACAACCGCGTGATTAAAAAGCGGCGTGATCAACTACTTGCGAGACACAACCTGGCAGAGGAATGGCGCAAGTCAGATGGACGCCCTCCGACAGACTTTGGTTATATCGATGCAAGCCGGGTGCAATTCGAGGAAGGTCAATATGGAAAAATGTTTCCCGCCTACGACGCCTATCTCAAATACCCACCAAGTTCAAGTGGCGTCGTATTCACTGTGTCACAATCAGGCGCAATGGTCGACTATTCTTCGCTACCGGCGAATGCACCGTCAGGTGAATACCTTGTCCGCATACGGGCGGGACGACTGCCTGAAGCGTCACCCGAACGTTCCTATATCGAATACGGCAGTGCTACTCCCCAATCAAGAACTGGCGAGATGACAGTTCGGGGATACCACAAAGTCACGGGCACTTACGAGCAACCACAGATCATCGAATTCCCGCTAATGATCAGCCATGCGGACGAGCGAAAAATCGGTATCCGTGAGCGACAACCAAATTCTCGAGACGCCGCCCGCAATGCATTCAACGCAGCACGCCGCCAAGGACAGGACCTGCCAACACCCGCAATCTGGCTCGACTGGGTAGAGGTCATCGGTCCCATCAACCGAAAACAAACCAGGAACAACTTTGACCGTTTATTCCCCGCGGCAAAAGACAGCGACCCTACGAATCAAGCACGCAACATTCTGAAACGCTTTGCAGAACGAGCCTTCCGCTCAAAACAGCCCTCAAATGAGTACCTCGATCGACTTGAACGTCTATATGAAGATGAAAGGAAACGCGGTGCAAACTTCAGGCGTGCTTTGGTCACTCCTCTGTCCGTGATTTTGGCTTCACCAAGCTTCCTGTACCTTCAGGAACCAAACGATTTGCCACAAAGCCGCGAACTCACCGACCGAGAACTGGCAGTCAGACTGTCCTATCTCTTGTGGAGTGCACCGCCTGACCAGAGACTTCTGTACCTTGCCAGCAAAGGCAAGCTAAAAAAGCCACTCATCCTGAAGCAAGAAACGGAACGCCTGCTCGCCGACCCTCGTTCAAAGGAGTTTGTGCACAGCTTCACCCACCAGTGGTTGCAACTTGAGCGTCTCGATTTTTTTCAGTTCAACTTTTTGCTTTACCCGCAATTTGACGAGAGCATGAAGATGGCTGCTCGCGATGAGGTCTTTCAAACTTTCAACCATTTGCTTCGCAACGGCGGCAGTCTCGGCCAACTGTTAACGACAGATCACATTGTGGTCAATGACCTACTGTCAGAGTATTACGATCTCCCCAGCGTCAACGGAAATGAATTCAAACGGGTTCCTGTCCCACCGAACTCACCCCGCGGCGGCTTACTGGGGATGGCAGCAATCCTGGCGATGGGATCGGACGGCGAACGAGCATCCCCTGTTGAACGTGGTGCTTGGGTGCTGCGGAAAGTCTTGAACAATCCACCGCCACCAGCCCCAGCTAACGTGCCACAACTCAGCCGCCTGAGCGACAAACTACTATCCGCAAGAGAGCTTCAATCTGCGCATATGGAAGAACCTCAATGTGCCCAGTGCCATCGAAAAATCGACCCTATCGGTTTCGGTTTACAAAACTTCGACGCAACAGGACGATGGCGTGAAGAAGAAACCGTGAGCTTAGTTGCGAACAAGAAGATCAAAAAAACCAAGCAGCATGTGATCGATGCCAGCGGCATGCTACCACAAGGGGAACGTTTCGCCACCTTTTTCGAAATGCGTGACCAGATTGCGAAACACGAACAGGATTTTGCACGGGGGTTCACCGAGTCACTGCTTGCGTACGGCTTAGGCAGACCCTATGGATACTCAGACAGAAACCTTGCCGATAAAATCCTCACAGAAGCAGGAGGCCAAGAGAATCAAATCAGTGCCTTCATACACGCCCTGATCCAAACCAAGGCATTCAGACAGAAGTGATTCGACCTCGGTACAACTGTTCTCCTGACGCGCATTGCCTAGATCATGGGGCCACGATAATTCAGAACGCGTAGACTTCAACACGCCCGAAGTCATTGAATTTTCCCTGCTTGTTTTTTTTAGGCTGGCTCTTTGAACCAGCGAGCAGAACGTGCTGTCCATCAGGAAGATAGACTGCTTCTGTCACGCGGCATCCTGTTTTCAAAGACGCAATGCGGTCGCCTGAACCGAGGTCGAACAAAGCCGCATTCCAGTCGCCACCTCGCAACCGCCCGCCCATCATAAAATGAGTTGTTTCCTGATGAACCGCAATCGTTTCCATCAGCCCCTCGCCAGCTTCGCCGTCATGCGTCTGATCGATCAACTCAGGCTCCTTTTCACGCCATCCCCAACGCTGCCATAATTGCTTTCCATTACCTGCCATTGGATCCCGCATCGGCCCCATGCCTGCCAACAGCAGTTCCTCACCGGTCGGGCAGAACTTCATTGAGAAGATACCACCAAGGTAACAATGACTCTTGATAATGCCCCAGCTTGTGAAGTCAGGTGTGGTCCATTTGGTAACCAACTCCCCATTATCGAGATCGTAAATTCGAATCTCTCCCATCAAATTACCCGCGGCAACAAACTTGCTGTCCGGGCTAATCGCAACTGCCTGAACAGAGGGCACATGAGGCAAACGAAAGAGGGGCTCTCCACTTTCCGCAGACAGGATGCGGATGGATGGTTCTCGTTCTGCTTGCGGCTCATACTTATATCCGCCTGCGATGTACTGTCCCGTAACCGAAGCGATGCAAGTTTGGTCAGGTGCCAACGCCATATCCCACGACCAAAATTCATGAACTTTTTGACGCCGTACAAGGGTATCAGTAGCAAGATCAAACCAGCACAAAACTCCATCATATCCCGCCGTTACAACGCATTGTTCTCCTAACCACGCGACAGAACTAACGTAACTTTCGTGCTGGTAAAGCCGATCATGCTCACCAGTTTCGAGGTTCAACCGGTAGACACCATGCAAACACCCGACGACAGCTTGCTTTGCATCTGGCGAAACGGCCGTGGCCAGGACACCACTCGGCAAATCAAATTCCTTCGTGCGTTTTAATTCAACATTTTCCATTGCAAATACGTCAGACTAAAATTTCGTGGATGGGCTGGGTGTCCTCTTCAACACGATGAAATGTCGGCAAACCGGGTAAGTCATACTCCTGATGTGGATCAACGCCTAAGGCCTCGAAGATCGTCGCGAAGAGGTTGCGGTTATCAACCTGCCCCTCCACTACTTCGAACCCAAGTGGGTCAGTCGCTCCGTGCACAACGCCTCCTCGGATACCGCCACCGGCCATGGCCATGCTCCAAGCCTTGGGGTAATGATCGCGTCCACGAGCGTCGTTCAACCAGGGCGTCCGACCAAACTCACCCATGGCAATCACTAACGTATCCTGCAACATGCTGCGGTCTTCCAGGTCTGTAATCAACTGATACAGAACATTATCAAGCTCTGGAACCAGCATCTGATGCATCTCATGCTGGAACACATGATTATCCCACGGCATTCCATTAGCGACCATCACGAAGGTGGAGCCATTTTCGATCAGGTGCCTCGCCTGAAGAGCATGCTGCGCAAATGCTCCATGCCCGTAACGTTCACGATCTTGTTCAGGCAGTTGATTCAAATCAAAAAGAGGTGCGCAACTCATCAAACCGTTGACTCGGCTAAACGCCGCATTATGAGAGGCAGCGGCTTCACTTCGTTGATCGTTTTCGAATTTGCGACTTAGAAATTGCCGAAGTGCTTCACGATCAGCGTGAGCAACCTGACTGATTTCTTCCAAGCGGTTGATGTTCGGGATGGAGTAGTCACCGCCGGCTCTAATTGGGCCATACTCAGCCCCCAACCAGCCAGCCCAGTTCCCTGCTTTGAACTGTTTAAATTCATTTCCCTCGGGACACGGATCAAGCAAAACGAATTGCGGCACGGGGCTGTCCAGCTGGCCCAACTGTTGAGCAATCACTGACCCAAGAATCGGCCGCGTGAATGGTGGCCGAGGCTTATCACCTCGCGTGAGAGCATCAATCCCCTGAAAATGCTCTCCCGGCTCTGTCTTCATGCTGCGAACCACAGCTAATTTGTCCATGATTGTCGCACACTGCGGCATCAATGAACTGACTTGCACCCCGGGTAAGTTTGTCGAGGTAGCCTGAAACGGCCCGCCTGTTTCGGTGCCTGGCTTGGGATCCCACGTCTCAAATTGACTGGGTGCGCCGCACAACCAAAGCAAGATACACTTCTTGCCTGACTTCTTCGCCACGTCAGCAAACGCTGGAACAGAAAACAAGCCGCTAAAGCTACCTGTCGAGGCAACACCAGTCGTCATAGCCCCCTGCAGAAACAAGCGACGATGAATCGTATGCTCTGCACTTCCACAGCCCCGGTGGTGCGAATTGCGATTCGATGGGTATTGACGATCTTTCATGGTCTGCAAACGTTACTCAATGGTTGTACCTGAATTCTGCGCTTGTAAGCATCGACCATGCAACCTGCCGAATTGCCTCTGCCGTTCCTTCTCTCTTACTGAGATAGGCACTCACCACGGCAGCCTCCTGCACATCAGGCGACCGAGAAAACATGACTTGAAACAGTTCCTCGACTCGCTGCTGATTATCATCCATTTTTTCAAGCCGCGGAATCAAGTGATTCGGTTGTTTGCTAGAAATCAGAAGGTCATGAACGACCTGACTGTTACTCAAAAACAATGACTCTTTGACATTTGCGATCTGATCATCTGGCAAGAGATCGGGAAATCGCTGGCGAAATGCCGCTACCAGCCCAGCATCACCGCTGGAGTTACCCAACAATGCAATCTGCGCTGACCGCGCCAACTGTTCTCCGGTCAATGATCGTTCCAAATAATAGGCAAAGGTCGCAGGATCATCGATACCTGCGGGCCGACGCGACGCCAACTGGTAGGCGTCACTGGAAACAATCGCTCGAATCAAACGACGAACGTTATAGCCGTTTTTTCTAAAATCCTCCGACAGCCAATCAAGCAGTTCGGGGTGACTTGGATCATGTGCACTGTCCATCTCGTCAAAAGGATGGACGATTCCTCGTCCCATCAGCAATGCCCAGACGCGGTTGACCAGAGCACTCGCTACACGGGGGTGTTCGCGAACCACCTCGTTGACAAACTTTTCTCGTCGCGAAAAAGTCGGAACGCGTGGTGTGTTCTCGAGGCGCCCGGGCATATAAAGCTCATCAGCATCAGGCTGCTTCACGTCCTTTTCAGGTCGCTGCTCATCCACGGTGTCGACCTCAAGAAAAGCCAACAGGTTCGGACTGCTGTCTCCCAGCAGATCGGCAAACTCGGAAAAACCACCAATCGCACTCTCAGCGACCTGCGGACCAGCCTTGCCGTTCTCGTTCTTTCCGCGATTAAAGAAAGCGACCAACCCCCAATAGTGCGACTGTTTTATCTCATCAACCAGCATGTGATCGTGGCACTGAGCACACTCAATTCGAACTCCAAAGATCGCAGGAGCAACCGCCTCGGCAATCCGCTGATAATCGTTATTTCGTTCGAACAGGAACCAGTTCCCGCCACGCTTTGCAACGTCCGCCGGTCTCGCCAGCAGGATTTCTTCGACAAATTCATTCCACGGTTGATTCAATCGAATAGCATTCTCAAGAAACGAACGCCACTGGTGCTGTCGCCGTTTGCTGTATTTGTCTTCCGCAGCACGACCCATCAACAAAGTATCGAAAAGATCAGCCCAATGAACGACGTGCTCTTCACCCTGCAATAATTGTTCAATCAAACGGGCACGATCCCTCTTGGCATCAGGACCGTCTTCCAGAAATTCATTCAGTTCAGCAAGCTTTGGAATCCTGCCCACCAAATCAAGATACACACGGCGCACAAAAACACGATCATCGCAGGCACCAGCAGAATCCACCTGATTCGTTTGGTAACCTCGCCGTAATTGTCTGTTAATTTGTTCAACAGCAATCTGAAAGTCATCCGAAACCGCGTTGGGCAATCTCTCTTGTTCCCCCGCAACTTCCCCCCCAACTTCCTCCGCACGCAGTGTGCTGTCGTTGAACACGAAAAGAGCACACGCCATCAGGATCCAGAAAGGCAACCCGATTTTCACACGCGGTTTCGGCGGGCTAAGAAAACCATTCATTTCAGCTCATCACCCTCGTTGCAACTCAACGTATCAATCCAAGGTTCGCGGTGGATTTCACGGTGGAAACCCAAAAGCCTCCACGCCGCCACCGCTGGTGCCTTATCATACTCATCCGGAACAGTCCGCAACACATGCACTTGCCTGATTCACCCCGCCTGTCGCTGTCTAAAAACACCATGAACTACACCGCCGTTCTGACGCTCACCCTTTTCACTCTGACCCTCGGAGTTTTATTTCCGGCAAAAACGAGGGCACAATGGCAGAAAACCGCCGAACAAATCCCAGACTTCGAATCACTTCCGGATTCCACAGCAAAGTTGCAGACGCTAATCGACACCCAAAAGGGCACTCTAGTACTGACCGAAAAGTTCTATCGAATCACTCGCACCTTGAACGTCCCACTCGGTGAACACGGTGCGACAGCGATCACTTCCAGCACTGGATCCACCTTGATCATGACAGGTCCGGGGCCAGCAATCTCCATTGAGGGCAACCATACTGGTACTGCCTCACCAAAATCATTTGCGGCTAAAACCTGGAACGAACGAATGCCGATCCTCAGCGGCTTCGAGATACTTGGGGCACACGCAGAAGCTGACGGCATCAATCTGAAACAAACCGTCGGGGCGATACTTGAACGCATCTCGATTCGATGGTGCCACCACGGCATTCATCTCACCGTTCGTAATCGCAACGTCATCGTTTCAAATTGCCACCTCTATGAAAACTCAGGCGTCGGCTTGTTCTTGGACGATGTCAATCTCCACCAAATTAACGTGAGCAACTCACACGTTTCATACAATCGCGAAGGAGGCATTGTGGTGCGTGACGGCAATGTACGCAATTTGCACGTGACGGGCTGCGACATTGAAGGCAACATGCCCGGTGACCCTACCGAAACCAGCGCAGCCAACATCTGGATCGATGTCAGTGGATCTGCGGAAGACGCATCCAAATCCATCGCAGAGATTGCAATCACTGGCAATACAATCCAACATTCCGCGAATTACGGTGGTAAAGAAGATGAGACCATTGCACCGGGCGGTGCCAACATCCGCTTGTCAGGTAAAGCAATTTACCCCATCAATTCGGTAACGATTTCAGGCAATGTATTGAGTGACACCAGCACACTTGTCGATATTCGCCACAGCCATGACGTGACAGTCACAGGAAACACTTTTTTCGCGCCCATGCCAAACAATTTGAACGTCGAAGACAGCCAACGGGTGGTTGTAAGCTCCAATACGTTCAACCCCCGTCAATTTGTACGTCCGGGCATCATTCGCTTCACGAGAAGCAAAGACTGCATGCTGGTCAATTCCACGTTGCACCGTCTGGCAACTGACCGTGGCGGTGTGCGATTCACGGAGTGCTCCGGCTGCATTCTAAATGGGCTGATTTTGTCGGAGTGCACATCCGGGATTCGCTTTAACAAAACAGATAGCACAACCATTTCGAACTGCCGCGTTAGCGGCACCCCCAAGGGTTCATTCGACCTACTGATTGATCAGTCCAACAGCAATATCAAACTCACTGGAAATAGTTTTTCAGGTTTCACTGTATCCAATCCAACCTCAGCTCAAACATCATCAGCTCCGTAAGAACCGAATTTAACGTCCGTGCGGATCGAACTTGCAAAAAAAGAGCTGCGACCCCCGCATAGGGAGTCACAGCTTGTAGGCCAGACGCTAACCGTCATTTTCAGTCACTGTGCTTTGACTCTGCAAGGTATTGTTCCAGCTACGGAAGTCGGACCAACATTTGGTCCATCCCCCGCCGAAGAGTCCAAGCACGCTCCATGGGGCAGGTCTCTCGCATTGCGGAGGTCAGGACCATTTTCATATGTGATCGCATTTCGGAGTCGGATGTGCCAGCCATCACTTGCTCCATCGTCTTCTGATACAAGGTTGCACAAGCAGCGTGGTGACCTGCGTTGAACATGGGAACGCCCGTCGAGATTGCCTCGAAAATCATTTTCTTGGCATCGGCTTTCTTCCCGGTCGGCAGCAAGACGCGGTCGATGACGTGAATCACACCGTTCGACGCATCCAAGTCAGTGATCACGAGTTTCGCGTTGTTCACGCTCGCGCCACTCTCGGTCGGGGCGATCGCGATCGTCGTGCCCTGCAGCGTTTTGACGTTCTTCGCCGCCAAAGCGTCGGGAGAGTAAACACGTCCAGCCACGACATGATAGGTGAGGATATCAACAAGCTGTTGCTTGTTCTCTGGCTTGAGTAAGGTCTCGATTGTGCCAGCAGGTAGATTGCCGAACGCGTCGTCAGTAGGTGCGAAAACAGTGAAGGGTCCCTCTGAACCGAGAGTTTCTGCCAATCCAGCGGCGCCGACAGCGGCAAGCAGTGTTCCAAACGATCCTGCGGCAACCGCAGTTTCCGGAATTGTCTTGTCAGCAGGCAAGATCACCGAGTCGATGACATGAATGACGCCGTTGTCGCACTTGATGTCAGTTGTGACGACTTTCGCTCCATCAACCGTGACACCATTGTCATCGACTTTAATATCGACGCGTTGGCCGTTGACTGTCATGGCCCCTGAAAGTTCCACTACTTGCTTTGCCATCACGCTACCGGGCACGACGTGGTAGGTGAGGATACCTGTCAAAGCTGCTTTATTTTCAGGCTTGAGCAGTCCCGCGACAGTGCCCTCGGGAAGTTTCTTGAATGCCTCGTCCGTTGGGGCGAAGACAGTGAACGGGCCTTTGCCCTTCAAGGTATCGACAAGGTCAGCAGCACCAAGAGCAGCCGCCAAGGTTTTGAAGTTCCCAGCACCGACCGCGGTATCGACAATATCCGCTGCTTTCGACGCTGGGGCCAGCAAGGCAACCACGGCGAAGGCGGTTGTGTAACTAAGTAACGTTTTCATACCACTGCCATCCTCTGTAAAATACTATTGTTTGTCTAACCGACCCCATGTCGGTGCTATCACTCGTGTGACAATTCAGTATCCGGGGATGGCAAGCCCATCTTTTCAATGCAAACTTTCGCCGCAGTATTCAAGCCAGATTGCACGGATGGCGCGTTAGAGGGGCTTGATACAGCGAGACCCAGTTTAGACAGAGCGAGACCCAGTTTAGATGCGCCGCGATCACCAACTCAAAGCGAATCGCTTTGCAGCCTATGGCCAACTTGATGGCGAGCCAATCGTGGACGACAGCCCGTTAGACGGCGGCCAACTTTCCGGCTTTCGCATCCGTGTCGAGGGAATCTGCAGCAATCCACCCGCTCATCAGAACCATGGGCATGCCTGGCCCCGGATGTGCGGCACCGCCGGCGAGGTAGAGGCCGCTTAGATCTTTCCGACGGTTCCCAGGTTTGAAGGCACCGAGAAACTTACCGTGACTGGCCAGTCCGTAAATCGCCCCGTTCAACACTCGATAGCGGTTGTGAATTCCTTCGGGCGTGAGCGACGACTCGCACTTAATGGAATCACGAATACCACTCATGCCAGCGGTTCTTTCCAACTTATCAAGGATCACGTCGCGATACTTAGGAAGCATCTCCTTCCAGTTGTGGTTGGGCCGCAGGTACGGGGTATGCACGAGGATGTACAACGCCTCACCACCCTGAGGGGCCACTTGAGACTCGCTGATCGCCGGAGCACACACATAAGCACTTGGATCAGGGGCGGGCTCACCACGTTTGTAGATGTAGTCGAATTCCTCTTTCGGGTCTTTGGAAAATACAAAGTTGTGATGCAGCAGTTGGTCAAATCGCCGGTCCAATCCCAAATAGAGCACCACGCCACTGCAAGCTGGCTCGTACTCTTTTTTCTGAAACTTGGCAGCCTGCGGTGTTTCACCCAGCAATTCTCGGTAAGTTCTCACAGCGTCGCAATTACTGACGACAGCGTCGCAACTGATTTCTTCTCCGCCGGCCGTGACCACCCCAGTCACCGTATTCCCGGAGGTGTTGATTTTCATCACATCAGTTCCGCATCGGATATCAACCCCGAGTTCTCCGGCCAAGCGTCCGAGGGCTTCGGGCACTGCTCGCGTCCCACCGATCGGGTACCAGATTCCTTCGTCGGTCTGCATGTGGGCAATGCCGCACAAAACGGCGGGCGAGGCGTAGGGGGACGACCCCACATACTGTGTGAAGTGGTCCATCATCTGAGAGACACGATGATCAGGTACATGCTTTCTGACGACAGATGCAACACTCTGCCCCATCCGCAGAGACAAGACATCCTTCAGGACAGCGGCAGAAAACGAGCCAGCCACATCCATTGTGTCACTCAGGCCGCCAACACTTTTCCAGAAGAAAAAGCGTTTGGACACATCGTGCAAGCCCTCGCTCAGTTCGAGAAACCGGCGGTATCCTTCGCCGTTGGAGGTTGAACGCGTGAGTCGGTCGATGTTTCCCACCATGTCATCCGTGTTGGACACCAGATCCAAGACGGCATTTTCTTCGCCTCTGCTCCTGTCACCCTCGAAGAAGCATCGCCATTGGGGATCCAACCGCACCATATCGATATAATCTTCCAGCTTCTTTCCAGCCTCTTCGAACACGCGTCGCAAAACCCCAGGCAGCGTCAGAATTGTCGGCCCCATATCGAATCGGTAGCCCTGTTCGCGGTGCACAGCAGCCTTACCACCGAACCAGTCATTCTTTTCGAGCACGGTTACGCGATGACCGCGAGCAGCCAAAACACAAGCGGAGGACAAACCAGCCAGTCCACTACCGATCACGACGATGTGGGACTGCTTACGGTCAGATGCAATCATGATTTATTTTCCTTCTCCTGCGATGGAGCTACAGTTTCCTGAGTTTGGTGGACTGCACCTACGGTTTTCACTGCCTTCACTGCCTTCACTGCCCCAATCATGTTTTTGAGGCCATGCCAGCGTTCCGTTAATGTTCCGGCATGTATTAGTTGTAGCGCGCCGAGCAAGGTTTGGGCATCCGTCGCTTGCCGAGGTTGCAGGTGAGGTGCAAATTTCCCGTGTCTGCGACTGATCGTTGCCGGCACACTCATTGCCAACAACCCCTCTTCCCCACGCGTCACCCCAAACCCACTTTCACCCCGCCCACCGAAAGGCAATCGCGGGTCAGCTGTAGGCACAATCAAATCGTTGACACACACGGTACCAACATCGAGCTGTACTGCCACCGACTCTGCGAGCTTTCCTGCCCCAAAAATCGAGACGGCTAGCCGATACGGGCACTGATTTATGATTTCGATAGCCTCGACAGTAGACGACACCCGCAAGAAGCTCGTGACTGGTGCAAACAGATCAGCTGCAGCGATTTCGTCGCAGGGCTTTACGCTATCCAGCAACACCGGGCTCATTTTGCCGGAATCAAGCAGACGTGCCCCGTCAAACTGACCGAGGATATCGACGGCACCAACTGAAATAGCATTCGAGATCCTCTTGGCGACTGCGGCCCGAGCTGCAACGTGAACAGTCACCAAGTCCGATTGATCGAGGAGTTCGACAAGAGCAGCTCTCAGTAAATCAGCCTCGTGCTGCTCGGCGATGATACGGCGAGGTGCAATGCAAGTCGCACCCGCATTGAATCTAAGACCAAAGACGATGCACTCTGCAACGCGAGTGATATCAGCACCGGGCAGAACGACGACAGCATCGCAACCACTTAATTCCATGATCGCTGGCGTCAAAGTCTCTGCGGCTTGGCGAAGCACTTTACGCCCCGTTTCAGAGGCTCCCGTGAGCACGATCAGATCGACACCCTTGTCGATTGCTTCAATCGCCGACGCTGCATCGGACGCTAACATGCGCAACGCTGACCTCGGAACACCAGCCTCGTGAAACGCATCGATGAGGCAAGTAGTGACCTGCTCGCACCCCACCGCTGGTTTCCATAAAACGGTATTGCCAGCAGCTAGAGCCTGAGCAGCCTGAACACCCGGCAGGAAAATGGGGTAGTTCCAAGTACCCAGCACAAGTACTTGGCCCCTTGGTTTCCGATGAACACGGCTACGCACGCCCCACAACCAAGCTGGGCGGCCCAAGGCATTGTACGCCCGAGTTCTCAGTACTCTGCTACCTTGACGTCCGATAAAACGGAGCGCACTGCACGTCGGCAACAATTCAGCGGTGATCGTCTCGACAGGATCCAGACGTTGGTCGGTAAGCGAAAGAGCAGTTAAATCCTCAGCTCGCTTGGCGATCGCAGCCGCGACCTTGCCGATCGTCCGGCAGCGGTGCCGGAGCGGTTGAGATTCCCAATCACTGGAATGGCTTGTAATTCCGTTCAATTTTTTTCGCCAACGCCTCACTCTAAAAATTGTTCATTCGCGGCGGGTGCTTGTTTCAACAGACACTTGAAATACCCTGCCACGCCACCCTTTGTTACGCAATGGTACAAACGATCGGCACTCGAGTGCCATTGGCTCATTTCCCAAGTATCAGTTTTCCATCCAATGAATGCCCTCCGTTCGAACCAGCCACCTCAGAACAACAGGTCAAAAGTTTACAGAAGCCGCCACACGCGGAGCCCAGAATCCACGACTTGCCTGAGCTTGAATCATGGCCGCCCAGCAAGGTTAGCCCCCAATCGGTATCAATGGGGACACCGTCCGAATCTCAATTTCGGTCGTTTCAAGAGGGCTCATTGCGGATGCCCCGCAGAAACGCGTGCAAATGAATGCAGTGCCTTTATGCTTGTGCAAAATCACTCAAACCAACACTGACAATCCCTGCATGGGCGTGGAGAAATCGGTTCACTCGCCCTGATTTCCTGTTTCCCCGCTTCGCATTCCATTCCTGCCCCTTCTACACGGCCAAGCGAGGCAATTAGGCAACATTTGGAGTAGAAATGGGGCGATCGAGCCGACTTTTCGTGCTATAGATCAATTTACTGTGGGCATATCACATGGTTCCCCCTTGCCCCCCCCCCGCAGCACCGCAAAAGCTGGTTATACTTCATTCGCAATACCCCATCTCTGAGAAAAAATGAAGCCAATCATTGCAGGCTGCGTGCGGTTAGAAGATTTCGGGGTGGTCCACATCGGTATCGAAACATCCCACACGCCTAAATTATTTTCTTCCCCCTGCCGTAAGAGTCGTTTTTGGTGTCGGATCGCTGGAATTCAGGAATCGCATTTGCTGAGCTTACCGATGTAGGTATGCGTCGCGCGAACAACCAGGATTCTCTGGTCAGCCTACCGGCCAAGACCGAGGAGCGCTTTTGGACGCATGGCCATTTGTTCGTCGTTGCCGACGGAATGGGAGCCCATGCCGCAGGCGAACTTGCAAGCCAAATCGCAACCGAGCAGATTGCGATGCACTACTTTCGGAACAGTGAACATAAACCCGCCGAAGCATTGCAGAGTGCAGTGTCCGAAGCCAACACTGAGATCCACCAGCGGGGGCAAAGCAACCCTGAGTTCCACAACATGGGAACCACGGCATGTTCCCTTGCAATTGTTCCAGAGGGGGCATTGGTCGCTCACGTTGGTGATTCGAGGGTCTATCGCTTACGCAAAGGAATTTTTGAGCAACTTACATTTGATCACTCGTTGGTTTGGGAGATGGAGGCCAGCGGTCACATCGATACCAGCATTTGGGGCAAATCGATTCCCAAGAACGTGATCACTCGTTCGCTCGGTCCGAATGCCGAAGTGGACATTGATATCGAGGGTCCTTTCCCGATTGAACCAGGCGACGCTTTTCTGCTGTGCAGCGACGGACTCACCGGCCTGGTTGATGATAAAGAAATTGGCGCTTTGATCGACTGCCTTCCTGAAGATCTCGCCACACGCGTGCTGGTTGATCTGGCGAACTTGCGGGGTGGCTCGGATAACACAACCGTGATTGTCGTTCGTGTTCAATCATTATCATCAGGCAGCAGCAAGCCTGCCAAAGGATCGTCTGCTGTAGGTGCAAAGAATCAAATTTTGCCCATGCTGATCGGTGTCACCCTGTTTTGCCTCGCTGCGACCGTTATCACTGCGTTTATGGAAAGCTGGGGCTGGATGGTCATGACAACAATGCTGACATTGATATGCGCTGTCGCGACTGCGTTTCAATTGATCCGCAATCGCGTACCCGAGCCAGAAGCACCTGCTGTGATGGGTGGAAAAGGTCCCTACCGACGGTACGACGCTACCCCCAGTGCAGACCTGTACCAGCGACTGGGTGCAACCGTTCATGCACTCAAGGATGCAGCAAAACAGAATAACTGGATGATGGAGTGGAAGAAGGTCAACAAATACCAAGCCCGCGGCAATGAGGCACTGAAAGCCAACAACGCCAAGGGAGCCATCCGCTGCCAAGCACAGGCGATCATCGAAACGATGAACCAGTTGCGTGAGCAGAACAATCGCGCGGCGAATGAAACAGCTATCGAACGCTGATTCATCTCGCTCATCTGAACCCTGTAGGTCGATAAGCTGCCTGTAATCGCGGATAGAAAGCCTGCTCCCTGCTGGCTTGCGGTCCAGCAGAAAAACGCAGTGTCGTGGTAGGCAGATTCCGACTCAAAACCACTCGCGTCGCGAAGCCAACGACGAAAAGGAAATCGGCGGGCGCCTGCCTCCGGAAACATCAGTTTCACCGCGTACAAAATTCAAAGGCTCAGCGTAGTTCACAGCACAACAGCCCCCCACCTTCTGCTGACCGCTATTTCACCCAACACCTGAACTCCCACACGAAACATCTCAGATGGACCGCCCGAATATTCTTTGGTACTGCACGGACCAACAGCGTTTTGACACCATCGGCGCGTTG
>Ga0315320_10002394_pt1 | contig 15411 bp, 8 predicted proteins | sample M140m21515metaG_FD_203458 | JGI IMG/M metagenome (GOLD analysis project Ga0315320, IMG submission 203458) | Ammonia-oxidizing marine archaeal communities from Monterey Bay, California, United States - M1 40m 21515 | ecosystem: Environmental > Aquatic > Marine > Coastal | place: USA: California... | reverse complement strand
CCTTCATTTTCTCTAACCATTTCCCATTTTATTTCTTCAAGATTAGCTCCTAGGTCACGAAGTAAGGCCGAAGCGATACCTTTTGCTGCCGAAAAACCACCGCCGACTTCTGCGCATGCCCATGCTACGCGATTCATATTTTTTGAATTTCTAACAACTGTCCCTAATTCGTGAACTTTTTGTGGGAGTTCATGATGTCTGTTAGCAGACAAAAGATTCAGTAATGATGGTAATATGTGCTGTCTCAACAGGGTATGATCTTGAGTTATTGGATTCGAAATTATTGTACTCTTATCTAACTCTAGCCAACGTACTTTATCGAATTGGTCTCTATAATTAGATAGTGTTAGACTTTGAGTTTCTTGTAACCCTAATGCACAAAAACTCGCACTGATTCTTCTATGTAAACCGGATGAAGGCAATGGAATTGCATCCAAATGGATTCTTGACAATTGTTCTGGAAGGTTATCATAACCATATCCTATTGCAATATCTTCTACGATATCTATTGGGTGCATAATATCGTTCCTCCATCTTGGCATTGCGATAATATGCTCTTTTTCTCCAACCATGCAGTCTGCCCATTTTTCTACTTTATCTGGCCCATCTGTAACAGTTCTGGATTCTATCAAAGTACCACCCATTTTCTTTATTGATTCAGCGATTTCTGTTTTATTTAGGGGCATTCCTAATATTTTCTCAATTAATCTATCAGGAACCTTATGGATTTTTGAGTCTCCTCTTGGGACATATTTTTTTTCCCCGTCCCAATTCTTTAGTTGAATTGATTCTACTTTCCCTCCTCTTTCAGCGAGTGATAAGCAGATTAATAATAAACAAGCCTCACAAGATCTTTCATCCCAACCTGTAACATCTATTAGGAAATCTTTGGTATCTTCCGTAACTGTTGTATGGTCCCCATTGATGATTGGCGGAAATGATAGCACTTTATCCTCAGAGTCAACTATGACGGGATATTTGTCGATATCATCCATCAAATGCGCGTATTCTCTACCTTTGGGATGAGATTTTAAAATTTCTTCAATCGTCATTTCTTTTTCTTCAGCTAAAGGTATAAATGAATGATTTTTATCTACACTAATTACATTAAATGGAGGTTTTAGTTTTGTCAAGTCATGTACTCCAATGGATGCAAATTTCCTTTTCCTTCCCAGAGTCAGATGCAATTTTTCTTGATGTTCCATTAATGATTGAATAAAGTCATTTTTCTCTTTAGAACTTACCCCATTATCTACGCCTCTGACTATTGCGCACAATATTACTGGGCGGATTTTTTCAATAGTTGGATCTACTGTCACGACTATTTCCCCTTCTAAAACTTCAAAATCAGGAGAATATTCTACAGAGTTGAGAAAGGATCTAGCTGCTCTTGCGATTGTTTCGTGACTTAACAAGTCTGTTCTATCAGGGAATATTTCTATTTCAATTCCTTCTTCATCATTTTCTTCAACTACACAACCTATAGATGGCATTTTTTCAACCCATTCTTCTGAATTATATGTTATGCCATTTTTATCCTGCATATATTGTAAAATACTATGATTAAACTTTAGCGTAGGCATATCAAAACCTCAATTCCCTAGCCACATGGGGAGTGGTCTATCGTAGCCTATTAATCTCAGACCTGAAATTGCAGCAGTATCATAATCCATTGCTCTTAAATTTCTTCTAGTAATTTCTTCGAGACTTTCAATACCCAAATTTATCATCCACCCTCTAAGATTTGAATTCAATTCAATTAAAGTTTCTTCAATACTCATTTTTTCATTATTTTGGGGCGCTACTATTACTGAGAAGCCAGCGCCTTTAGCTACGACGAAGTCCTCTGCCCTAGGGCATTTATCTAATTCAATCATCAGAGTTTTCTTCTGTTCTTTCATATTTATCGCCCTTGCTGCTAAACCAATTCTCGGTAATGCTGCTGCTGCTCTACTTCCCCCAGGGCTTGAAGCATCTATGATTGCTCCATCTAAGTTAAGTTCTACAATTAATCTGAATAGATTTTCTACTCTCTCGACTCTATCTTTGAGCATAATTAAGGATTTTTCTTGTATTTTACTAGTCATTGAAACTATTAATGCTTCTATTTCAGCATCATTCATTACAGGCAAGGAGGCCATATTCAGAACGATTCCTGAACATTTACCTAGGTCTTTAGTAGCAGAAATTATATTTTCTTTGTCGATAATTATTAGATCATTTTTTCTAGGATTAGACTTTACCAGAAATGGCTGCCGAGAAACTATTTCTGAATTATCAGTAATTCCGTTATCCCGCTCTATTAACCATGGAACAGGGAAAAGAAGCCCTTCCTCCTCATCCCTCATTGAATTAATTAGTGTGTAATTGTCGAGAGCATTATATTCTGAAAGAATCTTATTAGATGATGTAGTAATAGCAATTTTCTCAAAACCCTCAGTTATACTTGATTTAGGAGATTTGGCGTAATTATCAGATTTATCTGCTGCAACTATCACTAGAGCATCTTTATTTATTGACAATCCGAGTGGTTCAAGATGTTCTGAAATCTCCGAAATTTCGTTAGATTTCATACTCCTCATATCTGCTCCCTGACCAGGAGGAGGGCAGTTTCCTGCAACGATTATCTTCCCTCCTGACATACCAACACCAGGTTCTTTTCCGACAGATCCCAACACAATTATTGTCCCTCCTGACATCCCTGCACCCGTTCTTTCGCCTGAATGACCTCTGACAATTATGGTCCCGCCGTTCATTAATTCTCCAGCGTTATTTGAAACTGAGCCTTGAACATTTATCATACCTCCAGTCATGTGTGACCCAATCTTGTCTCCCGCGTCTTTTTCGATGATTATTCTGCCCTTTTCTTGAAATGCTCCTGCCATTGAAGAACAATTTCCTTGTAATGTGAAGTTTCCTCCTTGATTCATGGCTCCTGCGCATTCGCCTAAATTACCCAATAGTAGTACTCTAGATTTTTCTGGTAGGTGGGTAATGACTCCTATTTCTCCTTCTTTTGGCTTTTCATCACCGCCTCGGCCCCATCCTATTCTCACTAGCAGGTCTCGGTCTAATGCCTCTGAGAGCATTTTTTCTAGGTCGCGGCTCAATTTTATGCTCTTAGCAGTGACCTCTCGCATACGACTCCCATCACTCTGACAGTGTATTTAGTCTTGATTCTGACGGAGAAGGAAGTTTTCTTATTTAGGATAATCTTAATATTTTTTATCTGTAAAAAAGGGTATATTCATAGAGTTTGTACTAGGGCAAGGTAAACACCCCTAGGGCAGCATGTGAGAATATGGTAACTATCAAAGTCGCAATAAATGGTTTCGGTACAATAGGAAAACGTGTGGCGGATGCAATTGATGCACAGGAAGACATGGAAATAGTAGGTGTAACTAAAACAGGGCCTTCCTTTGGGTGTGGATTAGCAGCTAAGAAAGGATTTCCTCTATATTGCACATTTGATGACGCTGAAAAAATTTCATCGTTTGATGATTCAGATTATGACTGTAAGGGGGGCCTTTCAGATTTACTATCAGTTGCAGATGTTGTAATTGATTGTGCACCTGGGAAGATGGGAGCATCTAATCTCCAAAAATATAAATCAGCTGGTGTCAAATATATGTTTCAAGGTGGTGAAAAACATTCCTTAACAGGTCTTTCTTACACATCTTGTGCTAACCACAAAGAGAATCTCAATGCCCAAGGAACTCGTGTAGTTTCATGTAATACAACTGGTCTTTCAAGAACTTTGATACCACTTTTTGACCACTGTGGGGCTCTAAAAGTTGAATGTACCATGATCCGTAGAGCCGCAGATCCTGGCGATTCAGATAAAGGTCCTATTAATGCAATCAAACCTGTACTGAAAGTCCCCAGTCATCACGGCCCTGACGTAATGACTGTTAAGCCTGAGATTGAAATAAATTCTCTCGCCGTCGCAGTACCAACTACGCTGATGCACGTCCATTCTATTATCGCTGATTTACCAGAGGGCCATGGTCTGAACACTGAGAAGATAATTGAGATTTGGATGGATACTCCGCGCGTTATTGTAATGAATGGGAAAGAAGATCGTATACCAACTACTGCTGAAGTTATGGAAATGGCTAGAGACATAGGTAGAAAGTGGGGAGATTTACATGAAATATTTGTATGGGAAGACGGAGTTAAATTAGTTGGCAATAGATTATATTATTTCCAAGCAATTCATCAAGAAAGTGATGTTATTCCTGAAAATGTAGATTGTGTTAGAGCATTAATGGGTACTGAAAAAGATTGGAAAACTAGTGTTTCTAAGACAGATTCTGCGATATCAAAATACTACAGTCTTTGATATTTGTGTTTTATTCTGCGAGACATTCAGTCTTAATGGTCAAAAGGGTAGATTCGTCCGCCCGATATAGATGCCTGCTACGAGGACAGTACTTCCAGTACTTCTATTACTGATGTTTTCATCATGGTCTGGCGCTGTCCTAGCATCAAATAACGATTCAGAAAGTCCTTCGATTTCTATTCCCAATGAAGCAATTACAGATTTTCAATGGAGTGAAATTTCGGTCGATTATGAATCTAGTTATGATTTAAAAAAATTCTCTGGTTTAATTAATTCTCCGTTTGGTGATTTCGACCCTTTGGTTGACCCCATTCCTCTTGGGCCTGAAAATCTATTTGATTCGTCTGCAATATTCCGAACTGGATTAGTAATTATACAATCCAATGGAGTTGATATGACAGGATTGATAGATTTATTAGACTTGTATGAGATACCCATCATAGATTCAATCCCAGATTCGGCTTTGATAGTGAGATTGCCTGTTGACGATATTTCAGAGACAAAGTCCTTGTTGGAAAAATCTGAACATGTACGTTGGATTAACGGTTTACCTATTGCATGGAGAGTATCACAAGAATTAGTGAGTGTCGCAGGAAGAGGTGGAATCATTGTAGATTTAGATATAATCCCTGCATCAGACTTAGAATTTGATGAACTATTAGAATTAGAAAAAAATCTGAAAGTATTATCGGAAGATGAGGTCGCAAGAAGTATTTGTGATGCGTTCCTATGTCAAATTAAGAATATAGATGCTTCATGGATTCCCGTTTTAGCTATGGATGGTCGTATTCTAAGTATTCATTCATCTTCTATAATTACAATCCATAATGATAATGCAAGAGAACTAGTTGGGACTGACATTGCATTAGAAATATCTCCTGGATTAAATGGAAGTGGTGAGATTTTGGCAATCTCAGATACAGGGATTGATGAGGATCATGGAGATTTTAATGGTCGAATAAGAGAAATCTATAATCAATTTGGCCCGGATAATTCTTATTCAGATAGGAATAGTGGTCATGGTACTCACGTGACCTCGACTTTACTTGGAGATGGAGCCGGAGAATCATTCACGCAAGGCATGGTTCCTGCTGCAACATTCCATTTTTATCAATTAGAAGCAGATAGTTCTGGTATTTTGGCACGTTGGGGCTCTCTTTACGATATGTTTTCACATTCATATCAACAAAGTGCTCGGATTCAAACTAATAGTTGGGGGAATGTCAACCTAATAGGAGAATATAGTTCGGATTCAAGGTCTGCTGACTCTTACGTAGTTGATCAACCTAGTTTTCTTGTATTATTTTCTGCTGGAGATCTAGGTGATTCTGGTTATGAAACTATAACACCTCCTGGAACTGCGAAAAATGTATTGACTATTGGTTCTTCAACAACTGGTTCATATGGAAGCGAAGCGCAAGGTGCAGTTGCATCAACATCCTCTAAAGGTACAACCTTAGATGGTCGTATAAAGCCAGATCTTGTTGCACCAGGCGTTATGATATGCTCTGCAAGGGCCGAAGAGGCATTATTTGTAGAAGGAGAAAGCTGTTCGACGTCGACTCATGAGGGTACAGATATTCCTCTCTACATGACTCTTAATGGTTCTTCGATGTCCACTGCAGTAGCTGCTGGTGCAGCCACTATGGTTAGGCAACATCTTCGTGAAACTCAATCTCTTGCTGAACCTCGTTCTGATCTTATCAAAGCGGTTTTAATCAATGGTGCTGATGATATAGGTGCCCCGGACATACCCAACTCCATGGAAGGTTGGGGGGAAGTTAACGTGTCAAATAGTATATTTCCTAACGATAATAATGAGCAGTTAGATTTATTATATGATAATTCCCGAGAATTAAGACCTGGTCATTCATTCATCTATAACATCGAATTAGATTCTTCTTCTAAATTCGATATAACGCTGGTTTGGAATGATCGTGAAGGTTCGGCGGTGGCAAATCAATCATCACCGAAGTTGGTAAATGATCTTAATTTGATAGTAACTTCTCCCAGTGGAGATATTTATTATGGTAATAATTTCATGAATGGTTTTAGTGCTAAAGATGGTTCTCCAGATTATTTAAACAATGTTGAGAGAATCCGTTTATCTCTCCCTGAGAGCGGCACATGGTCTATTGAAGTAGGACATGCTGGTGGATATCTGCAAAATTATGCTATAGTTTTAACAGGAGATTTAACCGAAACATTACTACCCGATTTAACAATTATTCCTAATTCACTTACTACTTCGGTAGAAAGCCCACTTCAAGGAGACACATTTTTGATAGAAGCGCAATGGAAAAATCAAGCGGCAGGTCCAACCGGTGATTATTCGATATTAATCGAAGATATTACAGATAATAGTGTAATTCTAGAGCAAGAAAAAACATCATTATCTGGTGGTTCAATATCTTCATTATCATATCCTCATATATTCACGACAACTGGTCTACATACTATCAAGATGACATTAGATTCTAATTCAGAGGTATTAGAATTAAATGATGAAGTAGATGGAATTGATAATAACTATGTTGAAATTGATGTTTATGTATCTCAAGTCGGTGTTAGATTAACTCCTCTATTAGTTGATGGTACTTTGCCGTCTACACCTTCAGAAATAGAGGATTCACGTACTCGAAGCCTCGACCCTACTACTACCAATTCAGTATCTTTCCAGTTAGAAATGAGGAATGAGGGAACATCTCAAATTACTGTTGACATTTCTGCATCTCCAGTTCAACTGTTGGGTATCGGTGGCCTGTTAATGTCTCCTCAAGATGAGTGGTGGAAATTATTTAATGAATCTGGTCCTTGGACATTATCTCCCTCTGGTGACCAAGGTGATCGAAGAATTATCTCTTTGGATTTTTCAGATGTAGATTCAGATGTAGATGATGCGATATACGCTCTACCTGGTACATTTGTGTCTCAAGTAACATTATGGGATAAAAACGCCCCTACGGTATATCATTCATTACAATTGAGATCTGTAGTTGAAAGGGTAGAAGGTTTAGTCACAGTTATCGCTGGTGCAGATGATTTGGGCGCAACACCTGGGCAATTTGCTCAATATTCTCTTTCAATTCTTAATACTGGAAATGGGCCTACTCAGTATACAATATCTTGTGAAAGTGAGAATAGATGGATAGTCAAAGTAGGTGATAGTGAAACTTCAGTCCTCAATTTAGAGCCACTTTCAAGACTTCAGTTTTTACCTGTTCCGATAAGAGTCAGAGTACCTAATGACGTGTTAGGTTTCCCTTCTTCTGGCACAATTGAAGACGTTAGTTGCACTACTCAGTCCGTAAATGATCCCAGTTTATTTTCAATAGATGAAGCATCTGTCGAAGTATTTGAAAGCCGTGAGTTTCGTACTGAAATTTTTTCAGATAGTGGCATTTCATTAGGGCCGTTGGGGCTTGCAGATGATAGGTCGGTACTGAATGGTGAATTGGTTACTACTACTCTAGTAATTACCAATGAAGGAAACGTGCCTTTACAGTTTACTGTTAATGTACAAAATAGTTGGCCAACACAATTAATCGAAGGTAGCAATGAAGTAGTTAATGGTGACATGAGTGTCGATATTTTAGCAGGTAATAGTATTTCTATTTCTGTCAATACTATTGTACCTCTTGCAGCTAATAGGGGGGATTCTAACACAATAATAATCCGTACTACACTTCAAGGTTCTGAAACTTTAATCAATGGTACGAAATTGATTATTGAAGAACTTGCATCTCTAGATGCTGAGAGTTCTGGACAAATCGAAGTCGCTCTAGGTAAGTCCTCAGTCACTCAGATAAAACTCCATAATATTGGAAATGTCCCTCTGGATATTTCTTTGACGATGGGTAGTTTACCTGCAGATTGGTCTGGAGGATTTCTTTCTGGGAATTCTTTTGAGATGGATATGAACCGTGAAGCATATGTTTCAGTCGGACTTGACTTACCGGGGCATCTCCCTATGGGTGAATTATCTCAAATAGTCTCTGTAATCGTTGAATTCACTACTCCTAGTGGCGATACTTATTTCGAAACTATTGAATTATCAGTTTTAGTGGTTCCTTCTATTTGGATTGTGCTAGAATCTGACTTGACGTCAATTGAAGAAGTTCCATCCGGTCAAGCAGCGATTTTTACAGTTAATGTGACTAATCTTGGAAATACTAACTCCGGTGCTGAAATAATAATTTCTCAGTCTAATGATTGGAATCTTCTATTAAGCGATAATGTAGTGAATGATATATTACCTGGTGAATCAAAAATCATACAATTGTCCGTTAAATCAACGTCAAGTACAGTTTATGGGCTCTCAAGTGTCGAATTATCTGCTAATGCAACTAACTTCTCTCCTGATGATGTAGAAGTTACAAACTCTAAAATCGAACTGCAAATGAGTAAGGAAAGATCTTCTAGCTCAGGTGGTGTTTCAGGATTAATAGAGTCAATAGGGTTGCCTTCATGGACACTAGCCCTATTGTTCTTGTTTTCTCTAGCTGGAGTATTTGTGTTAGGTCTCCGAATGAGGAGGAATTCTCAAAATCTGATGTCTTCCGAAGAAGAACTCATACCCAAGGGTTCAGCTCTTTTATCAGGTACTTCTACTGAACGACGTAATGCTGCACTCGACACCTCTTTAGGGTCAGGAGATACTATGACCGGAGGAGTTAGTCAAGATGAAATACAGGCGGCTTTAGCTGCTTCTGGGCCACCAAAATTATCAATTGCTCCTGAAGGCTCAGCACCATTACCTTTGGGTGGTTTACCGGAGGGTTGGACTATGGATCAATGGCAATCTTATGGTCATCTGTGGTGGGAGCAGAATCAACCTTAGTTTGGGTTTGACTTATCACCATGACCTTTCCCCACAGAGTTATGAAAGGTTCGATAGTATTGTTTGGTCCACCTGGTGCAGGTAAGGGTACGCAGGCAAATAGGATAGTCAATTTAACCTCAAAACCACAAGTATCTACAGGAGATATGCTCAGAGAAGCAGTATCTTCAGGGAGTGAGATGGGTTTAGCCGCTAAAGTTTTCATGGAAGCAGGAAAATTAGTCCCTGACGATGTAATAATTGGGCTTATCAATGAAAGACTTAGCATGGATGATGCTTCAGAGGGAGTTCTTTTTGATGGCTATCCTCGCACTGTTGCTCAGGCAGAAGAACTTGCTAAAATAGCCCAAGTCAGTGCCGTAATTTCCATAGAAGTACCCGACGATTCAATAGTTGAAAGAATAGTCGGCCGGCGTATGGATCCAGAAACTGGTGCTATTTATCATACGAAATTTAATCCTGCTCCCGAGTTAATTTCTCAGCGTTTAATTCAAAGAAAAGACGACAATGAATCGACTGTAAGGACGAGATTATCTGCGTATCACGAGCAGACCTCACCTCTTGCAGGTTGGTATGAAAGCCAAGGGCTATTGATACGAATTAATGGAAATCAATCTATAGAAGATGTAGGTGATGAAATCATCTCTCGCTTAACTAATTAATGTGATTAAAATGCCAGCGAGGAGACGTTCGAAAGATTCAATCCGCCGAAAAAATCGTTCTTCAGAAGCGATTAATAAGTTATCTAAAATTATTCTTTCTCCTGACAAAAACTCTCATAGGATTAGAGATATTGCGGCTAGAGATATACTTAGATTAAGTAAAAGGCACGGTCAGAGTAATGAATCTCTTTCTCGTATTCTTATTTGCAAGTCTTGTGAATCAGTAATGAGGTTTGGAAGAGATTCACGTATTAGGATAAGGAAACACTCAGTGATTACGACTTGTCTAAGGTGTGAAAATAAAACCCGAAAACCAATATAAAATGGATGTAATTATTATGAATATACCGAATGCAATCAAAAGAAATGCAATGGATAGTAGTTTAGAAATCACTATTCGAGTAGGCAAACTCGGAATTAACGATTCAGTAATTGACGAATTGAAGCAACAATTGAAGAAGCGTAAATTAGTCAAAATTAAAGTAAATCAAGGAATAGCTAATGGTGCTTCAGAAAGGAAGGAGTTATTTTCTTTAATTTCATCATCATCTGAGTCTACACTGGTTTTCCAGAGAGGGAATATCGCAGTTTTCTGGTCCGGCATGTAATGCCGATAATATTTCAGTAAACCAGTATTTTAGACGGTGAGATATTTAGAGGTAATGCAGTACGCAAGTCCATGTCTAAGAACGCCCGAGACCTTCAACCTCGTTTAATCATGTTTCAGTTATCAGCATTCTTTGTTTCAGTAATTTTCCCTCTGACAGTTTCAGCGGCTAGTACTTCTGAAGGTCCTTGGGAACCTTCCACAATGCCAAGTTGGGCTGTTCCAGTAGCAATATCAATACTCGTGGCTGTTTATGGTTTGATAGTTTTCGAAGTAGTTCATCGGGCACTTGCAGCCGCGTTGGGCGGGATCGCAGCCGTAGTTTCATTACACGTTGTAGGGAATGGTCCTGATTTGATGGTCATTATGACATGGATAGATTGGGAAACGATCGGGTTACTAATAGGCATGATGATAATGGTTGATATTTTGTCTAAAACCGGGCTTTTTGAATGGGCTGCTGTACAAGCATATGCTCGAAGTGGTGGTTCAATCTGGCGCTTAACATTTATTCTATGTGTCGTTACTGCTGTATTTTCTGCTTTATTGGATAATGTTACTACAATTTTGTTGATAGTACCAGTTACTATTCAGATATGTCGTGTTTTAAATTTACAACCTGTCCCACTAATTATTGCTGAAGTTATGTTCTCTAATATTGGAGGTGCGGCTACTCAAATTGGTGACCCCCCAAATATTATCATAGGGGCCCAACTTTCTGCCCAAAGCCTTAGTGGAGGTCCATTGGCAGGACAGGGTATAGGTTTCAGCGATTTTATCATTCATGTGGCTCCTGCGGTTCTAATAGCGATGATACCTGCTTTCTGGTTATTGAGGATACTAGAAAAACCGGGGCTTTCAGGGAATAGGGTAAGGAATGTAGATCTCTTAAGAGCTCAATACGGCATAAAAGATTCCGTTCTTCTTAAAAAATCTGGAATTATATTGATTGGTGTTATCTTATTGTTCTTTTTACATTCGGCTATACCTCATCCATTATTATCTGTGGCTACAATTGCTCTTGGCGGTGCAGTTTTGATGCTTCTTGTCACATCTCCGCACCGTGTCGAAGAACAATTAGACGCGGTAGAATGGACAACAATCATATTTTTCGCGGGATTATTTATAATGATACATGGGCTTGAATATATGGGGTTGATAGAAATGATTGCAGATTTAATTTCTGATACAATATCTAAAGCATCTGAAGAGAATAGGTTGATGGTCGCTATCCTTCTCCTTCTATGGGTGTCTGCAATAGCATCAGCATTCATAGATAATATACCTTATACTGCAACTATGGTACCTGTAGTAATTCAATTAGCCTCTGATCCAGTTCTAGATTTGCCATTAGGGCCATTGGCATGGGCTTTGGCGTTAGGTGCCTGCTTAGGCGGCAACGGAACCATCATAGGGGCTTCTGCTAATGTAGTGGCTGCAGGTTTAGCGGAAGATTCAGGTGATGATATATCTTTCAATAGATTCTTCCGTACGGGCTTCCCTATCATGCTACTAACTCTAGTGATATCTACTATTTATTGTGTTGTCAGGTACGCTATTACGTGGTCGAATGATGCTTATTGGGTCATAATAGTTGCACTACTTATCATAGGTAGTCTCTCACTTACTCCTATTGTTTACAAAGATATAGAAAGCATAGATATGAGTGATTTTGACTCTGGTAACTTAGACATTGAATCAGAATGATTCGATTCTTTAACAGAGTTTATTATACATATAACTTAGATATTTTTTATTCGAAATAGGTTTTTTTGGGGCCATTATTTTCTCGAAAAAATAATTAACTAAGAACTGTATATTCGTTATACTCAGCCACTTTCATGCGGGAGTCGCAACCCTTTACTTCATATACCAAAGGTAGGTCGGACGGCTGCTTATAGTGCGCTTTGGTACTGCCATGTATCAAGGTTAGTGGTTGAGACTGCTTCGCCCTGCGGGGAGACGGAGTGGTCTGAGATACCAGAATTGATATGCCTGGACACCAGAGGACTCACAATGAGTCCCTGTGTTAAGATAATAAATAGAAAGTGGGAATGTAGAAATTAATAAAATGCTACAACCCGACTGGGGGATGGCTCGGCTCGAGAGCCGAAGAAGGTCGTGACAAGCTGCGATAAGTTGCGGGGAGAGGCATGAATCTCTTGGATCCGCAAATTGCTGAATGGGACCTCCTGGCACTCTGTGCCATTCCTAAATGGAAAGGGAACCTCCTGAACTGAAGCATCTCAGTAGGGAGAGGAAAAGAAATCAAACGAGATACCGCTAGTAGTGGCGAATGAAAACGGTATAGGACAAACCGAATCTTCATGAGAAATCATGAAGAGATGTGGGGTATGGACCATCTGTAGTCTAAGTCATGGAAATAGAAGTCGCCTGGAACGGCGCACCATAGAGGGTGAAAGACCCGTATATGTACATGATATGATCAAGTGATGAATCCTGAGTATCGTGCGTTGGATATCGCGCGTGAATATGGGAGGCATAAACTTCCAATCCTAAATACTACTCGAGACCGATAGTTGACAAGTAGCGTGAGCGAAAGCTGAAAAGTATCCTTAGCGGGATGTGAAAAGAACCTGAAACCAGTCGGGAACAAGCTGAATAGGCGTGAAAGCGAAGATATGAGCAGCGTCTATTCGTGCGTTTCGAATAATGCCCCTGGGAGTTCTGATTAATGGCGAGGTTAAGGAGTTGAACTCTGAAGCCGAAGGGAAACCGAAAGGTCCGCAGCCGCTTAGGCGGTGAGGGACTGGGTGTGCTCGCCCGGAGTCATTAGTGGGAGACCTGAAGCCTATCGATCTATGCCTGGCCAGATTGAAGCCCGATGAAAGTTGGGTGGAGGATCCAACCGTTGCTGATGTGCAAATCGCTCGGATGAGCTGGGTATAGGGGTGAAAGTCCAATCGAGATGGGCAATAGCAGGTTCCGCGCGAGACTACTCGCAGGTAGATCTTCGCAGAGATAGATTACGATGTAGAGCACTGATTGGGTATTTAGGGGGAGCGATCCCTCGGTACGCTGTCAAACTCCGAAGTTGTAATCGTCGTAGAAGCGAGGAGTGAGCCACGGTGGGTAAGCTACCGTGACGAAAGGTGAAGAAACCAGCTCAGTGTTAAGGTCCCAAAATTACAGTTAAGTGTTAATTACAAACGGAGTCCGTGGTCGAAGACAACTAGAAGGTGGGCTTAGAGGCAGCCATCCTTGAAAGAGTTCGTAACAGATCACTAGTCAAGCTTGCGGGCCCGAAAAATGGACGGGACTAAAACTGTATACCGATACACTGATCCTTCGAAAGAAGATGAGGTAGCGCGGCGACATGCTCGGGTAGAAGCTCGGTTTTGAGATCGGGTGGACCGTGTATGTATGAGAATCTAGGGAAGAGTAGCAGCATAGTGCGGTGAGAATCCGCACCACCGAAGGGGTAAGGGTTCCTCGGCAATGGTTATCAGCCGAGGGTTAGCCGATCCTAAGGTCATTCCTAACCGAAATGATCGAAAGGGAATTGCGTTAATATTCGTAAGCCCCTCTTCAATTAATGGTAACGGCTTGGGCTAGTTTATGCGCATCTGTCATGGTGCGTCGAAGCGTTCAATAATCGAATGGAGAACCGTAATGGTGAGAAGTTCGAGAAGGCGTGAGCAAAGATAGATGAGGCCTAGGTCCCATGAAAAGCCGTAGAGGTGATCGTACCAAGATCTGACACAGGTACCCAAGGTGAGAAGCCTAAGGTGTGACGGGCAAAGTATCGTGAAGGAACTCGGCAAAATCGCTCTGTAACTTCGGGAGAAGGAGTGCCAGGTTCGAGAGAACCTGGTCGCAGTAACAAGGGGACTCCGACTGTTTAATAAAAACATAGCCGACTGCTAGTTCGAAAGGATGTGTATAGTCGGTGAATCCTGCTCAGTGCCGGTATCTGAAATCGGGTTTCAACCTGATGAAGGACCGGTAAACAGCGGGGGTAACTATGACCCTCTTAAGGTAGCGTAATACCTTGTCGCTTAATTGGCGACTTGCATGAATGGCACAACGAGAGTCCCACTGTCTCCACGATACGTCCGGCGAAATTGACTATTACTGGCGCACAGTCCAGTAACCTCAACCTGCAAGCGAAGACCCCATAGAGCTTTACTACAGCCTGGCGTTGAATAATCGCACACTATGTGCTGAGTAGACGGGAGATGTTGATCATTTGGACGCCAGTCCAGATGGGAGTCGTCCATAGAGACACCGTCCTTAGTTTGTAATTATTCTAACTCTTTTAGAGAACACCGTTTGGTGGGTAGTTTGGGTGGGGCGCCACGCGCCCGAAAATATAACAGGCGTGCCCAAAGGTCAGCTTAGGTGGTTCAGTCTCCACCGTTAACCGTAAGGGGAAAAGCTGGCTTGACGTGGATCGGACCAATAACGATCGACGATGCGAAAGCAGGGCCTAACGAACCAATCTACCTCATTTATGGGGGTGATTGATAACAGAAAAGTTACCTTGGGGATAATTGAGTTGTCACCAGCAAGAGCACATATCGACCTGGTGGCTTGCTACTTCGATGTCGTCTCTTCCCAACCTCCTGGTGCAGCAGCTGGGAAGGGTGGGGTTGTTCGCCCATTAAAGGGGATCGTGAGATGGGTTTAGACCGTCGTGAGACAGGTTTGTTGCTTTGTGGTTGAGGCGTATCAGATGCCTGATCGGAAGGGTCCTTTAGTACGAGAGGAACGAGGACTCGGAGCCACTAGTTTACCAGTTGTCCGACAGGGCAATGCTGGGTAGCCACGCTCCAGTGGATAAGAGCTGAAAGCATCTAAGCTCGAAGTCATCCGAAAGACGAGGCATCTCAGGGGACTCATAGAAGATGAGTTTGATAGACAGCGGGTGTAAGTACCGAGGGTTCGCCCGAGGTATTCAGCCCAGCTGCACTAACCCCCCGAGCATTCATCAATTTCT
>Ga0315320_10002388_pt1 | contig 15423 bp, 13 predicted proteins | sample M140m21515metaG_FD_203458 | JGI IMG/M metagenome (GOLD analysis project Ga0315320, IMG submission 203458) | Ammonia-oxidizing marine archaeal communities from Monterey Bay, California, United States - M1 40m 21515 | ecosystem: Environmental > Aquatic > Marine > Coastal | place: USA: California... | reverse complement strand
AAACAAGATTATTTGATACAAAAAAAAATGAAACTAGATCAATGAGATCTAAAGAAGATGCTCATGATTATAGATATTTTCCAGATCCAGATTTATTACCATTAGAAGTTACTGATGAATTTATAGACGATCTTAAAAAAGATATTCCAGAATTACCAGACGATAAAAAGAAAAGATTTATTGATGAGTTTAAAGTTTCTCCTTATGAAGCAACAATATTAGTTTCAGATATTGATACTGCTAAATATTTTGAAGAAGTAGTAGCAAAGATGGGTAAAAACCAAGATATCAAATTAGCTGTAAACTGGATTACAGGAGAGTTGTTTGCAGTTTTAAATAATAAAAATCTTGATATTTCTCAAAGCCCAATAAGTGCAAAAAATTTAGCAAAGCTAGTTAATTTAATTAAAAATGGAACAATTTCAGGAAAAATTGCTAAGACAATATTTGAGTTAATGATGGATGGAGACAAAGATCCACAAATAATTGTTGAAGAAAAAGAATTAAAGCAAGAAAGTGATCCTAAAGCCTTAGAAGCTTTAATTGACAAAATTATTGATGAAAATAGAGAAAAAGCTATTGAATATAAACAAGGAAAAGAAAAACTATTTGGTTTCTTTGTAGGACAAACAATGAAAGCCTCGGGTGGAAAAGCAAATCCTAAATTAGTTAATGAAATTTTAAAGAAAAAACTTTAAATGTCATCCATTAAATCTAAAGAAAAAATAATAATACAAATTTATTTTTTTGTTATTTTTATTTTTTTTTTTCAATTTAGCAATACTTTAGCTTCTGAAAATAAAATTAAAGTTTTTTATTCAGGCTTTTCATTATCTAACACATACGAGTCAAATGAAAGTTATGCAAAATTTACAGTTGATTTAATTAACGAAATAAATCCTGAAACTGGTATAGATATAATTTCAAGTAAATTGTTGAGTACTGTTAAAAATGCTAAATTCAAAAATATAGATCTAGATATTAATAATCTTTTAGATTTTAATAAATACCCTGATCAAGCAATTGTTATGTCTCTAGCACTTCAACATGAAGAATTTACACAAGAATTTAATTTTGCAACAAAAAAATATAGTGGGTTTTATGATGCATACTTTCAAATTTTATTTTATGATTTTTCTGACAAAAGTTTAATTGCATCAATACCGTTTGATTTTGAAATTCAAATGTTATCAGATGATAGTTTTAACAAAAAAAAAATACTATCACGAATTAAAGAATTTTATCTTAGTGATAATTTGTTTGCTAACTTAGATACTATTATAAATGAATTTAACATTAAAAGAAAATATAAAACTAGGATTGGAGTAACAAAAGTAGAAATTTTAGACAAGGCATTTGAGGAAATGCCTCTTGATGCTAGGAAATATTTATCTTCATATAAAAATTTAATAGCCCAAACCTTTTCGAAAAGACTTTCAAAACATCACAATGTAGCAATTGTTCCTTTTATGGAAGGTCAGGCTATAGGTAAAAAAATGAAGCTTAGATTTGTTCAAACAGATAAAGTATATTCAATAAATCTACCAAATCCAGATTTTCATATTAATATTACTTTAAAGGGATACAAAAGAGTTCTAGCTAAAACCTCCGCTGTGGAGGATTTATACTATTATGGTTCATTTTTAAATTTTAAAATTTTACAACCCGATTTAAACAAAATTTATTTTAATGAGAGTTTAAGAGGAATAACTCAGATTAAAATTCCCAAAGACCAATCTGATATAAATGATTGGAGAAAATATTATTATAATATGGAAATTCTTTTTGATAATTTTTCAAAAAATATTAACAAACCTGATAGAAAATGGTTAAAAAATGCTAGTAAAAAAAAGATATCTAAAGATCTTAAAAAATTAAAAAAAGTCCTTGAAAAAGTTAAATAGGCAACTCTAGATCATCCAATGCTTTTCCTAAATTTTCAGTATCTTTGATTTTCTTTGTTTTTGCACCACTAAAAACAAGTTGAGAAGTTGTGAAAATATCTTTTGCTAACTGTGGTATATCTTTGGCTATAGTAAAAAAACCAATAAACTCATTGGCAAAACTTAACATAGAAGAACCGTCTTGAGATCCTTTTTGGAAGGTTTCTTTTATAGTTATAGTTAATTTGTAAGAATTTTGCGCAGCATTAAATGCATAGGGTAATGATTTTTGATAATATATTCTTCCTGAATCTGTTAAAGTTTGGCTTGTATCTATAAGTTTAGCATTTATCTCTTTTGATGAGTCATCAATTATACTTCTTGTCGATGCTAATTTATCTTGTTCAGAATATTTACTTTCTCTATTATAACTTATTTGAGCTTTAAGTTTATCAGCTTCAACATTCTGATCATAAGCTCTATATAAAAGTTCAAGTGATTTCATCAAATTGTCAGAAGCTTCAAAATATAAAAATGTTATATTACTTGTTGAGCTATATTTGAGCATTTGAGATGCATTTAAATCTGCATTTTGAACTGAAGTATTTGAGTAATTTTCACTTCCCGTTGTATATATTTGAGGTAATCCAGATAATGGATTGGAAGCTAAATTTTTATCACTACAATGAAATAATAGAGTTCCAAATCTACCTTGTAAAAAACTGTCCTCAAAAAAATAATATTGTTTATTAAGTGATTTACAATGTTCATTAGCAATATATCTTTCTCTATTTAAATCACCTATAGGATAGCCTTTAATATGTATTTCATTTGCATCTTTATATATAATTTTAAAAGGGTCAGCTTTAAAATTCTTTGGATTTAATTTTTTTTCTTTATCTAAAGCTCTTTTATATACACTTCTCATTTTTCTATATAAAAATAAGTGCTCATCTGGATATTGGTAATATTTTTTTTTATCATAATTAGTCCATGTTACTTCTTTATTGGTAAATGGATTTACAAAAATTAATTGATCCGTACAGTAAAAAAATTTTGCTCTCTTGAAAGGTGGCTCGTACCAGGTACCAAATCCACTATCTTTAAAAGAGTAAGCAAATAATTTTTTTTTTGCACAATATTCCGCAGCAATGTATTGCCCAACTTTTATATTTGAGACATCTTTAGATAATTCAATAGAATTTTCTTCTGTTTTAATTATTTTAATCTTTTTTGATAATTTTTCATACTTTATAAGAGATTTTTTTTCAGTATCTTTTAATTCAGTATATCTATATTTTTTTTCTTTTGTAAGTGCTGGAGAATTTTGGAAAAAAAAAGTTATTAATAATATATATATAAATATTTTTACTTTAGTCATTAGACAATGATTAATATTTAAATTTTCTATACAGTAATTTAAATTTTTCATTTTAAAAATTATTTATAAAATTACATTATATTAATTAAGCAGATAAATCCAACTCATCTAATACGGCACCCAAATTTTCTTTATCTTTAATTTTTTTAGTTTTTGCACCAGAGAAAACTAACTTTGCAGTACTACCTACAGTTTTTACATAACTCGGAATTTTTGGAATTATTGATGCAAAACCTATAACTTCATTAAAATTTGAAAGTATTGAACCTACCTTATTATTAGAATTTGCAATATTTTTACCAACTGTAGAACTAACAACAAAAACTTTGTATCCATATTCTGAAGCTTTAAAAACATATGGTAAAGATTCTTGATAGAGAATCTTTGACTTTTCTGAAAGTTTTATATTTTCATTATTTATGTCTTTTATTAAATCCTCACTAGCTTGATTGATTATTTGTGTTGTAGATTTTAATCTTTTACTTTCACTACTTTTGCTATCTTTTAAATAATTAATTTGAGATTTCATTTTATCAGCCTCTACATTTTTATCATATGCTCTATATAATAACTCTAAAGAAGCTAAATAATTAGTTTGAGATTCAAAGAAATAGTAGGTGATTACGCTTGTAGCTTTATATTGTTTTAGTTGATCTTTGTTAACTTCTTTTACAAATTTCTGACTTTCGTTGTTTAAATCTTTGTTTTGATTTATATTTTTTGATACATTTTTATACTCATCACCAATTATATTAATTTCTTTTGTAATTTGTTCATTTATTTCTTTAAATAAATCATCTGTTTGTGCTTGATAGTCATTCTGCACTGCACTTGCATAAAGATCTTTTTCAGCTTTTTTTGTTATAGGTTTTTGTTTGCTATAAACTTCTATTAATTTTTCACCTGAATTTATATCAACGAAATATTCTGTTCTAATACATTGATTAACGTTTTTTTCCCAATATATTGGACCTGCATTCATAGTTGGTAAAAATGTATTTTCAGAAGTAGATGTCATTGAGAATTCATCAAATTCAATTTCATGAGTAAATATTTCAGTACCGGGGTTACCATCTAAATGATATTCTGACTCTGTTGTCATTGTTCTCTTAGATATATCAAAAGATTTAATTTTAAATCTTGATGCATAAGGCATCGTATCTAATTTGCCATTGCTATTTGCATCATATTGTATTGACCCAGAATAATAAACATATCCTTCATAAAAATCTATTTCTGTTACACCCCATAAACTTGCAGTTCCTTCTAATTGTCCATAACCTCTTGATTTTTGCCATTGTTCATATGGAGCATCCTCATATTTACTAAGTTTCATGTTATCTTTATTTTCTCCCCAATAATATTCAGATTTATTTGGATCACATATATATTTATAAATTCTTTTTTTTCCGTCAGGAACTTTTGTATCTTTTGCTTTAGTAATTTTTTTAAGTTCTTCTTTTTTAGGTTCTTCTTTTTTCTCAGCTACCTTAGTTTCTACCGGTTTTGGTTCTTCTTTTTTCTCAGCTACCTTAGTTTCTATCGGTTTTGGTTCTTCCTTTTTCTCAGCTACTTTAGTTTTTTCTTTAATCAGTGGTTCAATTTTGACTAAAGTTTTTATAGTACCTTCTTTTCCTGGTGTACTATTGTAATGATAAATAATTTCTTTATTATTAATCTTTTTTAGAAAATATGGTTTTGATTTATTATTTGGAGTTAATTTAATCCGATTTTTTAGAATACCAGATATTTTCCATTTTCCACTTTCTATAGATTTTTCATTTTCGAATATTTCATATTTATTTTCTTTAAACTTAAATTCTCTTATTTTTTCATTAAATAATAATCTTAGAGAGTTACCTATAAAAAATTTTTTTAATTTTTTCCCTTTTGTGGCTGTTTCAGCATTACCTAAATTCTTGATTAGTTGATTCACTGCTTCATCAACAATTACCTCTGTTGATGCTATCGAATTTGAAGATGTGTTAAAAAAAGATAAAAAAATGATAAAGATTAAAGCTTTTTTAATCATTAACTTTAACTGTATCTAGATAATACTGATAGCAAAAATTCTTCTTTTTTCTTAGATTGTTTAAAGTCACTTATAATATCATCATAAATTAACCAAACTTGAGCGTTACTAATTCTATTTTGATAAACTTGATCAGCTAATACTTGTAGTATTAAATTATGTGAAGTTTCGTATTTTTCGTATTTTTTTGGGTTAATTTTTAAAAATTTTAATTCAAGACAATTTATGGATTTAGTGAATAAACCTTGTATTTCTTGACATGTGGCTTTTTCAAATTTTTTGTTTGTTGCACATCCGCTTAACATTAACAAAGAGACAACAACTATAAAAAATTTATTCATTTAATTAATTCCTTTGCTATTAATTAATGCTACTAGTTTTTTAGCAGTTTCTTGTGATACCTTACTTAGAGCATTATTTTTAGCAATATCATTATTTGACCCTTGGCCTCTCATTTGTACACCTGAAATAGTACCTAAGCTAACAGGATCTCCATTTCCTAATCTTGATATTTCTGCAATTGTTAAAGCGACATTTACAGCTTGGTTTCCTGTAGTAGCATCAATTTCAGGCACTCCTACATCAAAATAAGCAAATACAACGTAACTTACATTTTTTTCCATTAGTATGTCTTCAATTTCCCATTTTACTTCTTCAGGAATAGAACCACCGTTTTCAAGAGAGTCAATTATATCACCTTTCAAACCTCTCCAATTTCTTCTCAATTGTCTTGGTCCAGAAATAGGTTCAAATCTAGCTTTAGTAAAAATTTCTTTCATACCAGCTTCGAGTTTAACAGTGTCATTATCATCAACTATATATTCACTGATATCAGCTTTTTTCAATTTACTGCCACCTGTTTCTGAAACATTTGTTTCAGTTGTTGAAGAAGTGACTCCTGTATCTGTTTCTTCTTCATTAATATCTACACCTTTAGTTTTTTTTTCTACTTTAGTAACTTTCTCATCATATTGTCTTTGCGCAGCAACAGTTCTTGAAAAAAAAATCATAGCTAGTTTTGATTTTTCACTACTTTTTGAATCAAATACTTTTGAACTTTTTTTTATTTCAATATCTAGTCTAGTTTCATCAATGTTAGCCTTCATGACTATTTCGACTTTTTTTTCTTTTTTATTAATATTTTCCTCAACAATAGTTTCACAAACCATATATTCATTAAGATTTGAATAAATTTGATCTTCAATACTAACAAAAATCATTCTTTTCGATTCTTCCATCTCTTGAACATATTTTCTAAAAGCATTTTTGCATGCTTTATTTTTTGCATTTTCTAGAGTTTCATTTATTTTTTTCTTACTTGATGCACCTTTATAGCTTTCAACAGCAGCTCCTCTAAATTCAACAGCATGCACATACGAAAACAAACTGAAAAAAACAATTAGAGAAATTTTGAACAAATTTTTATTTACATTTTTCATAAATTTCATTTAATCTTTTGAATGATTTTTTAATTGTTTTACTATCATTTGAGTTTTTTAACCATTTTTTATCTAATTCAATTGTTTGTTTACTAAAATTATCAAATAATACTTTAAGACTATCTAGATAAAAAATCCATTCAAATGATTCCTTATTTTTTGTGGATCTTTTAGAAAATTCAACGTTTAAACCATTTTTAAATTTTTCATCAAAGTAAATTTTATCTAAATCTGGTTGAATTAATTTAATGTTTACATAACTTCCATATATCCATTGCTCATCAATATTACCCTCGTCAAATAAAACACTTTTAAAACCTCTAATAGTTAGGTGAATATGATAATCTGGACTTGGTAATTTAATCTCTCTAGATGTGTTTTCAAACCTAAGCATTATTGTGTTTGATGTTCTATCTTCTGAATAAGGAACAATAGCTATATTATTATTATAAGATAAAAAAGAACTTAAACTTTTTGCAAATTTATTTTTTTCAAAAATATCATTATTTTTAGAATTCTTAGATATAAATAATTTAGCTTTTTCTTCAAATATGACTTTGGTTACCCCAATTCTATTATTGTATTTATTCTTTAAGTCAAAATTATTTATTAATTGTAGAAAATAATTCATTACTTCATTTTCATACATACTTTTTAGTTCATTAATCAAATTTTCATTGGAAAGAGGTTCAGAACTATTTATAACTTTTGAAATTTCTATAGGTATAGATGCGTTTAATGAATTGTTTTTTGCATTAAAAAAAACAACTTGAAAATTTAGTATAATGTCTGTCCTAGTAAGATTATCACCTTCGATTGTAATATAATCTATTGTCTCATTATCCAAAGCAAGAACTAAAACATTTTGATCTTTATCACTTAAACCATCTTTTAGAAGGTCATAAGAAATCTTAAAACTTTTATTATTTATTTTTTTTGAAGTATCTAGAAGAACTTTATCAATTAAAGATTGACCATTAGATCTGTCGTGTACAAATTTTGTAATTGTGTTTTCTGGTAAAATTGATCCAAATGAAAAACCTCCGTATATTACATTTGATATTGCACTAGCTTTTGTTGATAAAACAAAAAAAATAAATATTAAAAAAAGTCTCATATTTGATAATTTATTTTAAAAACTATATATTGTTTTTTTTTTCAAAACTAATACTGTTTTTAATTATAATAATTATAATCAATGGAATAAACATGACTAAACATATCTTATCTTTAAAAAAATTAACTCTTGTTATTATTTTTATAACTTCATCTTTAAACTATGCATCTGCACTTGAATTAAAAGTACCTAAAATTGGTGGAAAATCTTCAGGTGGTATTAATGTAAATGATGCAAAAACAAAATTTACAAAGATATTTTTTGAGTCAGCACTAGACTATATGGAGGCTCAATATCATTTATTTAATGCATTGGAAATGAATGATGAAGCAGGGAAGACAAGAAAATCAATTGAATTTGTAAAAGATAATAAAAAAAAAGAGGGCAAAAGATTAACAAATGCATTTAATACAGTTTCTGAAAATTCAAGTGCGATTGAAGGCGCTCTTACTAAAGAGGCTGCTAATAGCGCTGAAGCAAAAGTACATTATGCTCAAGCACTACCATTTGCTGTTAAAGGCTTATTAGGAACAATACAACTTCCTCCGGAAGCTAAAAGTTTATTAGATACAATTCAAGCTGATAAAATGGCAATGTTAAAGCTAGGGGCTTTTGTGAAAGTTTTACCAAAAATTCCTCAGTATGTTAGTAACGCAACAAATGTAGGTAAGCTAGTTATCTCTGGAGCAAAAAGTAGAGATGTTAAGGGTGCTGATGACGCAAATAAAGCTCTAGGTGATCTTTAATTTTATTTAAGATAAATAGTAAATAAATGAAAAAAATTTGTAAAATTCTTATAGCGAATTTAATAATATTATTTACTTTTAATTTCTCAATAGCTGAAGTTACATATGTTGATGTTAATGCAAAAGGAAAATCAGAAAGTTACGAGGTTTCATTAAAAAAGGCATTAAAGGAAGCTATTTCAAAAGTTAATGGTGTAAGCTTAAAGACTGAGTCCGTATTAGAAACAATTGACAAAAACATAACTACAAAAGAAGGTTCATCTGGTTCTTTAGAAAGAAATTTAAACGAAAAAATTTCTGAAAAATCAGGTGGATCAATAAAATCATTTGAAATTTTGAATGAATATAAAGATACTAATGGTTTGCAAGTAGTTGAAATAAGAGCAACTGTTGCAAAGTATAAACTATCAAAAACTGCAAATAGAAAAAGAATGGCAATTGTCCCATTTAGAATAAATTTAAATGAAATTTCTATTTTTGGTAAATCTGGATTTGATAATGCAGATAATCTTAGAAAATTTTTAAACCAAGAATTTACAAATTATTTTGTTCAAACAAGGAAGTTTACTATTTTGGATCGTGAATTTGATAAAGAAATATTTGATGAATTAAAAAACCTAGAAAATTCAGAAAAAATAGAAGACCAAGTTAAAATTGGACAACAACTTTTTGCCGATTATATAATGGTTGGAAATCTTGATTTCTTGATTTTAGAGGAAATTGAAAAAAAGTTTCTAACATCTGAAAAAATTTTAAAGAAAAAAATTGGCTCTTTAAATTTTAGCTATAGAATCATTGATGTCCCGACTGGCCAAATTAAATATTCGTCTAAAGTTAATTTAGAGGTTGATGTAAAAAAACAAAATCAACCCATACCTTATTTATTTAGTATTACAGCAAAAAATGCAGGTTTAGAAATTATGTATGCAATATATCCAATATTAGTTGAAAAAATTGAAGATGATATGTTGTTTTTAGGTCAAGGTGGTAATCAAATTAAAATAGACGATGTTTTCACAATTTACGAGAGAACTGATACCAAAATAAAAGATTCATACACAGGAGAAACATTGGGTAATATTGAAAAAGTTGTTGGTAAGGCCACAATAATAGATAGTAACTCTAAATTTTCCGTTGCTCAAATAATTGATCAAAAGTATGATTTAAGTGAGGATTTTAAACCTAGAAAATATATGGTAAAACCAATAAAAAAAATTAGAAAAAATAAAGTTTCTAAAAAAACAAAAAAGAAAAAAAAGGCAATTGACCAAGAATGGTAAAACGAATTAACATACTTTCAATTTTTTTGTTATTTTTTCTGATGGTAAATAACAATTCAATAGCGGACAATCATGTTGCTATTGAGCTTGATCCAAAGTCTTCGGGCGGACCTAAAAGAGTAAAACTTCCAAAATCTGATGCAAAAAAATTTTTAAGAGAAAAAGGTCTTAAAGAAGGATTAAATGAAAGATCATCAGGAGGTAATTTTTTTATTGCTATAGGACAGGGGTCAGTAACAGCCTCAACAAATTCTCAAATGATACATGATTCCCGTTTTAACGCTTTTAGAGAAGCTATGCAAAATGCTAAAGCAGAATACGTGAAATTTCTAGGTGAAGCTATTCAAACATCGGTATCATTAAGTGTAGAAGAAAATACAATGCCAGAAACAATTGCTGAAGAGGCAATTAATAATGCTGTTGGTGTTGATACTGATGTTTTTAAAAAATTAAAAAAATTAGTGAGTTTAAAATTGGATACAGCAATGAAAAAAGAAGGTTACGACACTTCTTTGTCTGATGAAAAGAAAAAAGAAATTATAAAAAAAGTTATACAATCAAAAGAACAAAAAAGTTTTTTTCAATCAACTGCTCAACAAATGATTGGTGGATTTCAAGCTTGGTCTGTTTTTGAGTCAGCAAACCCAGGTGACAAAGAACAACTAGTCGTAATAGGAATGTGGAGTGAAAAATTAGCTGCTTTAGCTCAATCAATTTATTTTAGAGATTTAAATGTTGCCCCAAAAGGTGCTCCAAAATTACCTATAAGAGATCAACTTCCTTTATCAGGTTCACCAGATGATGATAAAAAATTGTTACAATCTTTTGGCGCTCAACAATTTGTCGATGAAAATGGTAATAGAGTTATTATTGGCTTTGGTCATGCTGCACCTTTAGTTGAGGATAATGCCGCTTCACTGTCTACTGCTTGCGATATGGCAAATGATAAAGCAAAACAACAAATTGTAATGTTTTCTAAAGAAAATGTGATGTATTCAAAAATTTTGAATGAAATTGATAAAATTGAAACTTTTGAACAGAATGGTCAGATGCTTACAAATGACATGCAGGGTAGAGAATATAGGTTAAAAATAGAAGGCCAAGCAGCTATTGAAAATTATAATGATGAGTCTGTAGACGAAATTGCTCTTAAAGACCCAAGATACGGGGCAACAGATTGTGTTGCTATAAGGATGTGGTCTCCACAAGCAGTGGCAGCAGCTGATAAGTCCAAAGAATTATTAAATAACACTACAACTGGCACCTCATCATCCTCATCATCAGGAAATAGCACAGGTAAAGATGCGACACAGGGATCAACTGGAAGTGATGATTTTTAAAAAATCATAAAAATTATGTTCTCATTAATAAAATGGTTTTTTATACTTTTAGGTATTGCTGCTTTTGTTATTTGGTTTGTATTATAACTTTTTAAAATATCAAAAATTTAAAATTTAATTATGGGTTCTGACCTAAATATAACTACGGAACTTCAACAGTACATCTTAAATCATGGATTTAAATTACATCCAGTTCAAAAAGAAATAATTAATTACAATACTTTTCTTGGTGATATCAAAAAAATGCAAATATCAATTTCACAATGTCAATTTCTGCATTTAATTATAAAAGTTTCAAATATTAAAAAAGTATTAGAGATTGGCACATTTACAGGACTTAGTGCTCTTTCAATCTCACTTGCTTTACCAGCTGATGGTAAATTAATTGCTCTTGATAAAAATGAAGAAACTAACAGAGTTGCTAATAGTTTTTTTAAAAAAGCAAATCAAGATCACAAAATAAAAACAATAATAAAGCCTGCTCTTGAGAGCTTAGATGAATTAAAGAACAGTAAATTTGATATGGTTTTTATTGATGCAGATAAAATGAATTATAAAGAATATTATGAAAGATCATTAAAGTTAATTAACAAGAATGGGCTAATAATTATTGATAATGTTTTATGGCATGGTGAAGTAGCAGATGAAGATAATCTAGATAAATATACAGTGAATATTAGGGAATTTAATGAGCATGTATCTAAGGATAAACGAGTAGAACAAATTATTATTCCTCTAGGAGATGGAATGACTGTTTGTAGAGTTTTATAATGTTTGAAGTATTAGGTTTTTATAAATTTATCAAAATTAAGTCTTTGCAGAAAAATAAAATTTTACTTCAAGATTTCTTGATAAAAAAAAATATTAAAGGAACAATTATTTTAGCAAATGAAGGTATAAATGGAACTATATCAGGTCAAACCAAAAATATTAAAAGTATAATTAATAAATTAAAAAAAATATTTTCTTTTAAAGAATTTGATAATAGCAACAATTCTAAAAGTAAATTTCAACCTTTTCATAAGCCGAAAGTTAAGATTAAGAAAGAAGTGGTGCCCATGAATTTAACTATTAATTCTAGAGAAAGAAATTTAAACACACATTTAAATCCTAAAGAATGGAATGATTTAATCAAAAAAAAAGACACCAATGTGATAGATACTCGAAAACCTTTTGAATTTAATATTGGTACATTTAAAAAATCTGTTAACCCTGACGTTAATAATTTTAGAGATTTCCCAAAATATCTTAATAAACTTAAAAAGGATAAGCCAGTGGCTATGTTTTGTACTGGTGGTATTAGATGTGAAAAGACTTCCATTTATTTGAAGAAGAAAGGATTTAAAAATATCTATCAACTAAATGGAGGTATTTTAAATTATTTAAAAAAAACCAAGAAAAAAAATAGTTTATGGAAAGGAGAATGTTTTGTTTTTGATAACAGAATCAGTCTTAAACATGGATTAAAAGTAGGGAGTTATTCTATGTGTAGTGGATGTAGAAAACCAATTTCTCCTAAAGATAAGAAATCTAAAAAATATGAAGAGGGTGTATCTTGTCCAAATTGTCATGATGGATTAACAGAAACTCAAAAATCTAGATTTAGAATGAGACAACAACAAATAAACCTTGCTAAAAAGAGCGGATCAAAGCATATATTCCAGAAAGAATTTAAATAAAATATTTTGTCTAAACAAATAAATTTAATCAAAGACCCTATTTGGGATCTTCTTAGAAAAGTAACAATACCTGCAAGTGTAGGTTCTTTGTTTCAGACTTTTTATAATTTGGTAGATACTTGGTTTGCAGGTAGAATTTCTGCTGAAGCGATAGGAGCTATAGCCAAATCATTTCCTATATATTTTGTAATCATAGCAGTTGGAGTAGGTATAGGTGCTGCAACAAATGCTTGTATTGGTAATTTGTTAGGTGAGAAGAAAAATAATAAAGCTTCTTTGTTTATTGCTCAATCAGTAGTATTTGCAATTGTAACCTCAGTTATTGTTACTTTATTTGGATTAAATGTATCAAATTTTCTTTTAGGAGTAATGGGATCTGATGCTGACAGTATTACTTTAACTAGAGAATATTTAGATATCATTTTTTACGGTACTTTTATTGTAATGATTCAAATTTCTTTAAATGGAGCTTTAAATGCTCAAGGAGATACCAAAAGTTATAGAAATGTATTAATTTTTAGTTTCTTTTTAAATATTTTTTTAAATCCTTTATTTATTTGGGGGTATGGATTTATCCCTGCTTTTGGAATTGGTGGTCTTGCTATTGCAACTGTAATTTCACAGTCTATTGGAACATTTTATTTAGCTTATAAAATTAACTCATGTAAATTAAGAAAATATTTATACATAAAATGTTTTATTCCTAAACTTGATATGTTGAGAGAATTGTTTTCTCAGGCATTACCAATAATGTTCAGTATGTTATTTATAGGTGTTGGAATATTTAATATTTTGTATTTTATTGGTCAATTTGGAGAAATGGCTACAGCTGGATATGGTTCTGCTTTAAGAGTTGAGCAAGTTTTTCTTTTACCTGTTATTGGCCTTAACACAGCCGTACTTTCAATCGGAGGACAAAATTTTGGTGCCAAGAAATTTAATCGAATAAGAGAATTATATTCAAAGGCTCTATTGTTTGGATCTTCTTTTATGGTTGGGGCAGGAATTATATTATTTTTTGGAGCAGAGTTTTTTGTGTCTCAATTTACAGATAATTTAGAAGCAATCAGACATGGGGCAATCTACCTTAAAGTTGCAGCATTAATTGGCCCAATTTATCCAGTATTCTTTATCACAACAGCAGTATTTCAGGCTCTAAAAAAACCTATCTATAGTCTTTATTTAAGCATTCTAAGATTAACTGCATTTCCTTTTTTAGCTTTATGGTATGTAATTAATATTAGAGGTGGTGATTATAATGATATATTCTATACAATAATGGCTACCAACTGGATTATGGGTGTAGCCTTAATTATCTTTATTGGATATTTTTTAAACAATGTATTTAGGCAAAAGAAAAGTCATTTCAGTTATTAGTATTTCCGTACTAGTATTTTTTTTCACTTATAAAGATGTAAAGTCACAAGATATTAAAATTACTGACGGTGATACAATAAAAATTAATGGTGAAAAAATAAGATTTAGTGGCATAGATACTCCAGAATTGAAACAAATGTGCACTCAACAAGGTATTAATGTACTTTGCGGTATAACAGCCAAACAAATTCTAATAGATAAGATTGCAGACAATAAAATTATTTGTATCAGAGAAGGTAAAGATCGGTATAAAAGAACATTAGCTGAGTGTTTTGTAAATGATGAAAGTTTATCAAGTTATTTAGTTAAAAGTGGTTATGCATTTGCTTATAGAAGATATTCTAAAAAGTTTATTGCAGATGAAGATTTTGCAAGAGCTAATAAAATTGGAATGTGGTCAATGGAATTTGATTATCCTTGGGACTGGAGAAAAAAAAATAATAATTAATCTTTTTTTAGATTCTTTTCTAATTTTCTTACAAAGTAAGAAACTATTAATATTAAAACTAAATACTCTAATATTAAAAAAGTATAGATTTCTAAAGGTCTATAAGTAGTGACCACTAATTCATTAGCCTTTCTAGTCAGATCACCAATACCAATTATTGATACTAATGAAGACATTTTTAAAACATATACAAACTGATTTCCTATTGCAGGCAAAATATTTTTTATAGCTTGAGGCAATATGACAAATCTTAATCTTTTAAAAAAAGTTAAGCCTAATGAACTTCCAGCTTCCCATTGAGCTTTTTTAATTGAATTAATTCCTGCTCTAAAAATTTCAGCCTGAAAAGCACTTTCACTTATTGAAAGAGCAATTATCCCAGAAACAAAGGGACTAAAGCTTATACCTGTCATTATCGGAAGCCCATAATAAATCCATAAAATTAAAACCAATAATGGAACAGCTCTTACAATCTCTACATAACCAATATTAATATAAGTTAAAAACTTATTTTTTGCTAAAGAGGGAACTGCAACAACAAACCCCAAAATCATTGAAATAATGATTGATACAACCGAGATAAAGATAGTTGTAGTTAATCCACTTAATAAGAATTTTAAATTAGTTAATCCCTCAACATTATTTGGAGAAATAATAAACCATCCTAATTCTTGATCTGTGCAAGAAGTAAGTGGAAATAA
>Ga0315320_10002386_pt1 | contig 15433 bp, 3 predicted proteins | sample M140m21515metaG_FD_203458 | JGI IMG/M metagenome (GOLD analysis project Ga0315320, IMG submission 203458) | Ammonia-oxidizing marine archaeal communities from Monterey Bay, California, United States - M1 40m 21515 | ecosystem: Environmental > Aquatic > Marine > Coastal | place: USA: California... | reverse complement strand
AACAGTAGCTATTGGAGCGCCTACGCTTTATTATTATTGCGCAAACCACAGTAGCATGGGAGGACAACTTACTACATCGGCTGCAACAACTGATAGCCAATATGGATTTAAATTAAATTTATTAGATGGCCTTGGTTATATCTCATTTGATAATACTAATTCAAATACTGGATTTTCGACAGTAACTGGTAATCATCAAGCGACCAGTATGAATAGTATATTCACGCAAGCTTTAACTGCTCTCGGAATAACACCAGGTAGTGTTACAAATCCTATTGGTCAAGAAGTTGGATTTACAGATTATGGAGTAGGATTAAGAGTTGCGCTTGACGACGGAGAACCAATCACAACTTACCTTAAAACCGAGAGACTGGCAGATGTAAGCGGCGCCTCTACTTATAAAATAGAAATTGCTGCTAAAAGAAATGCATATAAAGATTGGTTTATCGGTAATGAGTTAGTTAAAGATGAATATACAGATACCGACGCAACTACTATTAGTACAGGTGGATTTAAATTTAGAAGTACTACAGGTAATAGCAGTTTTTCTAGTTATGCAGCCAGTCTTCCAACAGTATTTGGACTTCAAAATTTTACTCCAGTATATGTTGCTACAAAAGAAACTTCAATTCAAGGAGAATACGGAAGAAATTTAGCAGGTGAGAATATTAAATTAAGTGATTATTTTGCAGGTAGCGGTAATGTTCCACTTCAGGGATCTATAACTTTAAATGTTGTTGATAGCGGCGTGAACCAGGAAATATCACCTGGTTTAGGAGTTACTACACTTCAAAGAACAGCGACTGGTACTGGAAGCGGATCTACAGCAACTCAAATTTTTGATAATTTTGGCGATTCGGTCTGTACAATTACTGCAGTCGGTACTATTTCTGGCACAGGAGGAGGGGCTGGCTCAGCGGCGGGTTTTAATGGATATGTTGCCTCTACTTTCAATGTTGATAGGATGATCTGGTATGGCACATATGATGGCAAAAATATGGCCTTCTCATGCGGTAATATTAATACAGCCCAAAATATATTTCCACCCAACTGCAGCACACATGCTGGAACTATTATAACCACTCCTAGCGTCAGTATGAGTACGTCGGCGAGTGGTAAAGCTACCGGCGGCACTCCAACTCGCGCGTGGAACGAACCCCATAGTGGGGTTAGTTCTTTTACAGCATACTTTCCATTTCATAATAAAATCTGGACACTTTCTAGAGGAGGAGTCTATACAGGTTTTTCCAACGCCACGGGATATTTGATCAATGTTTCTCCAACGAGTAAAAGTAATGTAATTCAAACTACAGATATTCATCCAAATTGGCATATCCCGTTTGGTTCTATATCAAATGGAAATAGAAGTGAATTTTGGAATTTAACATCTGGCAGTGCTTCACAGTCAATAAATAGATATAGCAATTCAAGCGGAACAGGTCTTGATAGCGAGTCTCATAAATTTGGTCTACCAATTGGTTCTTCAAATGCGGCTTGGAGTTTTAATGCAGCTGGTATATTTAAATTTTTTGGTGTGAATACTACTTCAGATGCTGTGAATTTTACTACTGGCGGCGGAGGTACATCTGGAGTAGAAGTTCCAGCTAATTCAAGTAATGTATTTCTTGACCAGAAAATTGGTACATACTACACAGATAGTGCTGCTTGGCATCCAAATCATACTGTATCAGTTCCTTCCGGTGAAGCAACTTTTAAAACATATGATTCTAATCACGTAGTAAATGATGACTTTTTTAATGATAGCAGTCTTTTAATTGATATTAAAGAAAGAATTATATCTGCTACTGGTACAACATCAACTACCGGCATTTTGGATAATTTTGGAGATAGTGCTGGCGATGTTTCTCTCAGCACTATTACTACTTCGGCTTCAGCAACAGCAACATATGGTGGCCCATTTCCGAGCCAATCCGCTTGGGCGTTCTTTTACCTAGGTCAGTACAGTAGTAATTATTCAGACCGCATCTCGCAAGACAATGGACAAGGAGCTGATATATTACCGTCAGGTCGGTCATTTGCTAATGGAGGAATAATTCGAATATCTGGATTAGGGGCGCACAGTCAATCCGGCGGTGTGGGTGGTACTGCTGGTGTTGGGAACACAGGTGGTGGGTATTCATTCACTTTTTACGGTAGTGCAAATTCCTCCACATCCAGCGCCGGGACGAATTTGACTCAAGTCGTGTTATTTTTCCCTTTCGAAGGAAAAGTTTTTACTTTTAATAGAGGCACGCACTGGTATACTTATGCAAATCCAGCGGCAGCGTATACGTATACAGTATCTGGCGGATCATTAAACGTTGCTACAGTATCAGGTTTAAACCCAGTATGGGATCAACCGGATCGAAATGGATTAAGTACTGCTGGAAAAGAAAAATATCTTTCATTTGAGACTGGAGGGCGGACTTTAACTTCACTAACTGGAGGGAGTTTACCAAGAGGTTCATCGTGGTCATTTAATGCGCAAGGCCTTTATGAAGTGACAGCAAAAAATACTATTATAGGTGAGCAGGTTGTTTTAATGGATGGAGAATATATATCTTCACAAATGACTTTTTTAAATTCAAATGATTCAGCCGTTGTAGGTCAACACGTAGGAGATTATGATGCAGCAAATGATTCGTTTAATGTCAATTTAATAATAGGAGCTATTGGCGGAGGAGGCAATAGAGAAATTTCGTATACAGCAGAAGCATCTGATATTGACTTTTATAATAATGGTGAGCTTTTGATTGATATTGAAGAAAGAAAAGTTGAAACAGTAAATTCGATTAGTACATTAAGCACACCTCAGACTTATGTAGATAATTTTGGAGATACGGTCGCTACTCTTGAATATATGAATCTTTCGACTAGCTATGGTCCAGTGTCAACCTATGGAGGAACATTAGGCGATCAATATGTTCAATATACCACTGGGACAAACCCCCAGACGAGAGTATATTTTCAGGGTACTTTTAGTAACTTTTTTCCAAGAGGAAGATCCAGCGGAAGAGGTGAAATTCTTTTAATCAATCCTTCTTCTGCCCTGACACACTTTAGAGCATACACTTATGGACGAAGCTTTTACTACTTCGACAGCATGTTAGATATTCATTGGCGACCACAATCTGTTACTAGTATTAAAATATTATTTCCAAAAGATGGATTAGTTTATACTATATCAAGAGGATCATATGGCGGGACAAGCTCAAACGCGGTTACGTATGAGGCTGTAGTAACAGGAAGTTCTGCTAATGTAATAAAAATATCTGATATTCATGAAAGATGGAGATCGAATCCTGATGAAATATTAGATCAAAATAGTTCAGATCTAATTTCTAGAATTAATAAAAGAAGAGCCAGAAACCGATATATGTTTAATCTGAGGGTCGAAAACGAAACGCTATTTTTTGGAGACCCAAATGGCAATACCCCGCACTGGGGAACATATCCTGCAGCTGGCACGGTATATAATACGAATACTAACGTACTATATAAAGAATTTATGAATTTTGATGATTATGGACCGAATACACATTTTAATCAAGGATACGGAACTTCAAACCAAAGTTTAGGTGGGTATAATAACGATTACAAAAAAATGTATACCGAATTTAGGCAATGGGAAGGTTCTCAAGGCCCTGAGAATTTTTATTGGGGAAACCGTCCAGCAGCTGAGAATGACCATTTACCAGTTTATCCATACTCATATTATTTACCAGTAAATAGTACTAGTAACAATTTTAAACTAAAAGCTCAAGGATCTTTTAGAGTTAATGCAAAGAATACTACTAACAACGAGAAGAGTGTTAGTCTTGATGGCACAGCTTTTAGTATAAATGCAAACGATTCTGCAGTAATTGCTGATACGATAGGTGTGCCGTATCATAATAATATTGATAGTAATTTTTCTCCTCTTGTAAATATTAAAGGAATACTAATAGGAAGTCAGGTCACTGCGGCTCAGAATGAAACATTAAGAATGTCTGATTTTTATGGAACTGGCACAGCGAGTCCAATATATCGCCCGGCTTTAGCTTTTGTAGGTGCTTCCGGTGGTACTATAACTGAAGTCGGCAATTATAGAATTCATACTTTTACTTCTAGCGGGACTTTAGTAGTAAATACTCTTTCTGCTAGTGGTACTTCTACTATTGAATATCTAATAGTTGCAGGTGGTGGCGGCGGTGGTGGCGGACAACACAACACTACTGGAGGCGGTGGTGGCGGCGCAGGCGGCGTGTTAGAAGGATCATATAATGCTGCACTTGGTAGTATAGCAATTACTGTTGGAGCTGGTGGGGCAGGGCAAACTGGTTCTAGCGGTACCCGAGGGCCTGGCTCAGATAGTGTAATATATGCCGCTAGTGGAACACTTACTGCATTAGGCGGCGGAGATGGTGGATCCTATGCAAATATTGCTAATAGTGGCGGATCCGGCGGTGGTGGCGGCGGACATTGGAACGGTAACTCTCAGGGTGGACTTGGCACAGCCAGTCAAGGTAATAATGGCGGTGGCAGTCGGCCATGGCCGAGTGCCTCAATGGGCGGTGGAGGTGGTGGCGGCGCTGTAGGCGGTGATGCGATTGGCACTGACACTGGTGGTGATGGCGGTAAAGGGAAAGTTTCTAGTATAAGTGGTTCAATCGTACGATATGCGGGCGGAGGAGGAGGAGGCGGTCTTACTTCTGGCGGTAGTGGAGGATCTGGCGGTGGCGGTGACGGCGCACAAGCGGGATACAATGGGACTTCTGGCGGTGCAAACACAGGCGGCGGGGGTGGTGGCGCTATGGCGACGTCTTCGACACAAACTGGCGGTAATGGCGGGTCTGGAATAGTTATAGTTAGATATTTATTTAGATAGGTTTAAAAAAATGGCTTTCTACGCAAAAATAGAAAATGGTCTTGTTACTGATGTAATAGTTGCTGATGAAGAATTTATTCATCGTACTAGTGATAAATGGATTCAAACGTCTTATAATACTCTTAATGGCGAGCATCTTCTAGGTGGCACACCATTAAGAAAAAATTACGCAAGCATTGGATGTGTTTATGATAGCGATCGTGATGCTTTTTATCAACCTCAGCCGTATCCTAGTTGGTCGTTAGACGAATATACATGTCAGTGGATTGCTCCTGTTGAACATCCAGATTTCGACCACTCGGCTTTTGATTCTATAGCAAATATTAATCCTTTATATTCAAGTGTGTTACAATATGAGTGGAATGAAGAAGCTCAAAATTGGAAAGCTCAGACTTTACGATTTGCTTGAATACTATCCCCATAAAGATTACTCTCTTATTATACTGCGATTTGCTATAAATGTAAATAGTATAAATATCAATATTGATATTTAATTTATAAATATAGATGACGCGCTTTCTGTTTTTATATTATAAATAGTATAAACTAAAATGAGGGTCGAGGATGGCACATTATGAAGACTTAAATATTGATCAGGGAGCAGATGTTGTAATTCAACTTGAGTTATTTAATCCGGATGGTAGTAGAAAAATCCTGATTAATTGGGACTCTGATGCAGGATCATTTGGATCTTATTACATTATGCGTGGAAAAATAAAAAAGAGTTATAATTCCACTGATTCAGCCGAACTATTTTCATGCACTGGATTTAATCCAGCTAATCAAGAAAATCTTTTACAAATATCATTAACTAATATACAAACAACCCGCATGAAAGCTGGGCGATATGTATATGACGTGGAGTTAGAAGGAACAGATAGCAATACTGGTTTAGGTGTAGTAGAAAGAATACTTGAAGGTAAGTTAACACTATCGCCTCAAGTAACAACGTAAGGTAATGATATGGCAATTAAAATAACATCAAATCGTACCATCGTTAAAAATATTAAAGTTGGAACTCCGCTTCCTGCTATTAAAGAAATTAAAATTAGAAACAGTCTTAGAGATGTGAGTGATACAGCAATTGCTCCGCAAGGGCAAATTCCAGGCGGAACAATGATTGCATTTGATGCCACAACTGAAAAGTGGACAGCAGTAAAACATATAAATCAGGGACAAGTAATAGACGGTGGAGATACCTTCTAAAAACATATAAATAAGATTAAATAATAAAGCATTTAGATAGGTTGTTTATTTCATGGCATCTATAATCCAGATTAAGAGATCAGGCGCAGTAGCTACCCCATCAAGTTTAGCATTAGGCGAACTTGCATATTCATATTATGATAGTACAGCAGGTGGAACGTTATATGTTGGTGTTGGTCCAGCTATTGATTCGCTTGCAGTTCCACAAATAGCAAGCAGAGTTGCTGCAGTGGGCGGTGAAAAATTCATGACTCTTATGCAAGCTGCAGGAAATCCTGGAGTTGCGATTGGCGATAAATTTTTACTTCTTGACTCAGAACGTGCCATTGATTTCTTATATACACACGGACTTAAAGCAGACTCAGCATTTATTAGTCAACTTAATGTAGATTCTGCCTATATCTCAAGGCTTACTGGTGATTCAGCATTTATGTGGAAGTTAGATGTAGATTCTGCCTATATCTCAAGACTTACTGGTGATTCAGCACATATTATAAAACTTGATGTTGATAGTGGTTATATTAGTCGCTTGATGGCTGATTCTGCATATATCAGTCAACTCGATGTTGACTCTGCATTTATTTCTAGATTAAAAGGCGACTCTGCATATATCAGTCAACTCGATGTAGACTCAGCATTTATTTCTAGATTAAAAGGTGACTCTGCATACATTTCTCAGCTCGATGTAGACTCAGCATTTATTTCTAGATTAAAAGGTGATAGTGCTTATATCAGTCAGTTAGACGTTGACTCAGCATTTATTTCTAGATTAAAAGGTGATAGTGCTTATATCAGTCAGTTAGACGTTGATAGCGCTCATATTTCAAGAATAGATGCTGACTCTGGTTATATTGGCCAATTTGATGCCGACTCTGCAAAAATAACAAATGCATATATTAGTCAACTCGATGTTGATAGTGGCCATTCTTTATATCATAGTTTTGATATTGCGCATAGCCCAGAATATCGTGGTCCAACTACTATTAATATTGATCCATTTCCGTTTGGTGATGTTGCGGGTGATGTTAATATTATTGGTAATCTTAATGTGCAAGGAACAACAACATCAATTCAATCTGAAACTGTTACTATTGTAGATAAAAACATTGTTGTGGCTGATAATGCTGCCGACTCTGCATTTGCATCAGGAGCAGGCATTACAGTAGGCGGTCCTGTTGGAGCATCTTTTACCTGGCAGGCTGGAGCTGCCGGAACACAATATGAAAATTATTGGACAACAAATAGACTTTTCTATAATAAAGATTTACAAGCTGACTCAGCATATTTCAAATACCTTAAAGCAGATTCTGCTTTTGTTGAGTATTTAAAAGTTGATAAACTAGATTTAAATGTTCCGGGCGGCGCATTAAAATTAGGCGCGGTTGCACATGTAGGACCTGATTTTTCTTTACAAGGCGATTCTGACTTTTTATATGATTCAACTAATGGATTACGGATTGGAGCAACACAAGGAGTAAATACAGGATTAACTATTTTACCAACCGGTGAAGTTATATCATATGCACCAGCTGTGTTTGATAAACTCAGAGTTAACTCTTTAGTGCCTGGTGCGCTTTTAACTGTAGGATTAAGCGACTCAATTCAAGGCGGCGAATTACATTTTGGCGAACATCAATCTTTCTATTACGGTTTAGCGGCGGGTGCTTCTTTTGATGGTCTTATGACAGCAAAACAAGTTGCGCAAGACTCTGGATGGAATAGATTTATTGTTCATAAATCAACTGGTAATATCGATGCATCCGGAGTAAAAATTGGATCTTACAAATATAGACCTGAATTAAGAAATAATTTTGATGCTAACTCAGTATATTTTCCTGATTCAGCTCAAACAAGAGATTTTTATGGTTTAAAAATAAGTGCTTCTCACGCTGGAAAAGACTCACAGGGTAGACACTATTTACAATCTACTTTACCTATCAACTATTTTAAAAGTGATATATCAAAAGCAGACGGGGCATCGATTAGAAGATTTCCTGGAGATGGTGTTAATGCTGCAAACGATTCAGATGTATCAGTTCTAATAAGAGCAATGTCTCTTGAAGATAGCTCTTTATTTGAAGTTCATAAAGATGGTACTATTAACTTCACCGGTTCTCTTATGCAAAACGGAATTCCGTTTACTGGCGGCGGTCTATTTACATCTGATAATATAGATAATGCTTATTTTGAGCCAAGAGATTTTACTGCTACATATCCATCTGGAGGATTTGGTAGAATAGGTGTAGGAACTACTAGATCTAAAGCACGATTTGAAGTACATGGTGGCCCATTCCAAGTTAAAGGTCCACTTAATACAGATGCTGGCTATTCTCCCCAAACTTCAGGTGAGATATCAATGCATCTAGATGCAAAAACTATATATAGTGGTTTAGCTAATTATGATGAAGCTGATATAGATTCAGATAAAGGTTCAAGGTTTTCATTTATTCCGGGTAAAGCTGCAACTCGCGGCGGCTATTTTACAAATCATAACGATTACAGCTGGAACGATATTGGTACTTATTCCGTAGCATTTGGCAAAAATGTTAAAGCTAAAGGTGATTTTAGTTTTGTTGTAGGTGATAGTAGTAGTGTTAACACCGGCGCCACTAATTCAATTGCTATGGGCCAGCGCAATATAGTTAAAGGTGGGAATAATGTATTAATAGGAATTGAAAACTCAGATCGAAGTGGTGGGTTTGCAACAACAATTGGTATTAATAGTGTTCTGATTGGCCATAATAATACTACTGCTGGAAATGCAAGCTATATGTTTGGTAAAAACAATATGGCTTTACCATCTGGTAATAGCACATTGTTAATTGGTGCAGGAAATAGGTCGCTTGGTGGCAATAACAATAATATAATTGGTATTGATAATATAGCTGACGGACAATCATCATTTATATTTGGTGCTTTAGATTCAGTTAGCGGAACTTTGGCGTTTGCTTTTGGTTTTAATAATAAAGTTTCTGGTAATACATCGTTTGCTATAGGCCATGATCAAGTTATTCAGGGAGCTAACTCGTTTGCTATTGGTGGCGGCGGTAAGGTTGTTGCTAATAACAGCATGAATATTAGTTTAAGACCATCAACAGCAACTCCAGGCGCTGGTCAAGATCCGGCTAATACACTTCGGAATATTGTGGGTCAAGTTGATGATGAAAATCTTTTAGCTATTCAAGGTGGTAACGTATCGATTGGTAGAGAATCTGATATGTTTGATCCATCTGTTAAAGGTGCTGGTAATTTATTTGTAGGCGGTGATATTCTTTACGGCGGGGACGTAATGAAATTAAATCCGCTCGGCGGGTCTCCAATCGCCGGCAATCCATTTGAAGACAATGGAGAATTTATTCTTATGGAAACACCAAGGAATGTTGGTGTTGGAAAAACGACTCCTAATACAGAATTTGATATTAGAGGTGATTTCCAAGTTGATGGAACTACGCTATTAACTTATGCATCCACAGATTCTGCTATATTTGATTCTGCCGGAACCTTCCCAGGTAACACATATAATAATATGTTTATGTATAGTTCAAGAGCTGGACTTATTAGAGCCGGTAAGGTTTTACTTGATGAGCATGTAAATTCTGATTTAGGAATCTTCTCTATAGGTATGGGTGAAGAACCTTATGCTAGAGGTAAAAACTCTATATCTCTTGGCGAAAAAAATAAAGTTGGACAAAGAAGAAGTCAAGGAAATATAGTATTTAGAGGCACTGCTACCACTACACAAGGTAGAAACAGTATTGCTATCGGTAAAGAAAATATTATTTTAACAGATAATAATCTATTCCTTGGCCAAAATAATATTCAAGACTCAATGAATAGTGGAACAGATCTTTATACTATAGGTAGAGATAATTTGTTCGGATTAGCAAATGCTTCTACAGTAAGAAGTACAAATAAATCTTATGTAATAGGAACAAGTAATACTCTTTATACAAATGGAAATCAAAATTTCATATTTGGTGAAAGTAACGAAGTTTTCCATGATAATTTTACTAACAATTATATTATTGGTGCTGGTTGGAAAGATTCACATTCAGTTAATAATGTAAATCCACAATATGGTGGAATAACTGGCGGTGGGGCTAAAAATACAACTTTCATAGGTGGAAATGCGTTTATCCCTACAGGATTAGAAAACGGCATTGTGATTATGAAGCCAGCAATTTTTAACGATTCTGGATCAAGTCTTTTTGATAGCGCTCTTGTTAATAAAGGTTTAAATAATACCAATATTATGATTGGTAAAACTGCGCAGGTGGCACATGGTAATTCTACAATTTATAATTCTGGCTTTAATAGAAATTATACATTAGATATTCATGGTGATGTAAATATTGATAGTGGTGCTACACTTCACATCGGCGGTCTTAATATTAAAGACTATATTGCCGGAACTGCTCCAACAGTTGTTGTTACTGGTGTAATAAAAACTACCCCGGTTACTCCACCCTCTGTACAAACATCAGCATTTTCTGTTTCCAAAGCCGCGGCGGCGGTTGTAAACGTACCTGCTGGCGGGCATTTACTTGGATCAGCCGGTGGAGGTGGTACTGCATTGACGCATCCTGGTGGAGGTGGGGCTGGATCTGGATTAGCTGTTAAATTTAGTGGTCTCACTGATGGAAATGCTGGACCTTCTAGTAGCTTTAATTATACATCTGCTGCTGATAATGTATATTTTGTTCAGGCAGTTGACGCTAATAATTTTGAGTTATTTACTGATAGAGCATGTACTACTGCACTTGATACTCAAAGTGAAACTATATTTGTTCCAAGCCCACCGACCGGATCATATGAAGTTGTAATAGTTGCAGCACCCGTCTCAGGCGCTGCATGGGCATTTGATACTACCGGAACAAATTTAACAATTACATCAACAGCTCATGGATTAACAGTAGGTGATGGTGTTAGATTATCAGGTATTACTGGCGGAACATTTACAGATCTAAATGGAAATACATATTTTGTTGGACCTGATGCAAATGCTGATGGATTACTAGATGCTGGTTATACTAATAAATTTGAATTATTTACAGATGATGTATTAACAGTTCCAGTTTTAAGCGCAGATTATACCGGAACTCCAGTTACTACCTCAGCAAATTATATTCATGTCATACCTAAACAAAAAACTACTTCAAGCGCTAATTTAAATGTTCTAGGTAAATTAACTGTTGGTGATAGCGCTACTGTAGAAGGCTCAGTTCATTTTAGACAATCTATTGCAGGTAGTACATTTACAATTGGTGATAATCCTGGTACTGGTGAAAGAATGTCATTTGACAGTTTTGTTGTAAGACCAACTGGTGGACTTATTCCAATTCTAGAAAATCATCTTGATTCTGCATATGTTCAAGCAAGAGTTTCTATTGATAATTTCTGGTCATTAAAAGGTGGCAATCAGCTTATTAATGACCAAAGCCCGGGCAGAACAAATCCAGTCGTAATTAATAAAAATAATATAGATGTCAATGCTGCAGATTATGAAGAAGTCGATGCAACTGGGAATGCAAGATGGAAATTCCAGCTTGATATGGATGGTAAAGCTAGAATAGATATTCCAGCTGCTTATGCTTCTAGGCCAGCAGAAGACAAGGCTTCACGTCAAGCTGCAATTGATCATAAATCTCCTATTATTACTACTAATAATCTTGGAAACGAAGCTGCTTGGCCAACCGAAGACTATATTGCAACGATTGTTACTAATGATTATGTAAAAAATAGAATGAATATTGACTCGGCAGTTATTTCTTCTGTTATTGATTCTGGTTATATGAAAACTATTATTAGTCCTAACTATATTCTTCATCATGCTAATGATAGTTCACATTGGAGAAGATCCGCTGATGGTCATACTCTTTATTTTGGTGGTGTTGGGTTTAACTCATATGCTAACGTGGCGATTGGCGCTGATAGTGCACCTATCGATCATCCTGGATCTAAGTTATACGTTAGAGGTGATGTAAGAGTTGATTCTGGATTTAGCGCTGGTGGACATAGTATTATTGAAGGATCTAAGGTAACAGTAGATTCAGAATACATATTTAATTTTACTGTAAATGCAGCTGATAGCTATTTCATCACACATCCTAATTCAATAATTTATGGTGATCCTGTATTATATTCAATACTGACGTCTGCGACAAGCCCAGGTCTGCCCTATGGTGAATCTGCAGCAGACTTTAGTATCAGTGGAACGCCTGGACTAGACTCAAATTTTATGAGTGTGATGTTAGTTACTCCTAAAGATGTTACTAGCCCATTAACTAGTGGATTTGATTCTACCGCTTTAACAAAAGGAACGCTAAACGCTGTTGGAAACGGAATATCTACCGGTGATTGGGCTTGGGTCAATGGCAATCAAATTAAAATACGCGAGCAATCTATTCCTGGATATGACAGTACTCCGTCGATGACACATACTCATTCTATTGACATTATTAATAGAGGTTTACATCTTTTAACTTCATCTACAATCTCGTCCCGCAGTGGACTAAGACTTCAAGATACTGATAATTCAACTTCACCTAATGTTCTTGAATATATTAAAAATGGTTTAACACAAATATTTATTAATGATATTGAACTTGAATCTGGTGGAGAGAAATGGGAAGAAGTAACTAACTCTCTCATACACATTTATGATTCAGAAGCTAATACAAGATTGGCAGTCGGCGATCAAATTAAAGTTAAAACAAGAAGCAGAAAGAATGATGCATCTCTTACAGTTAAAGGTCCTCTTTCTGTTATTGGTGATAGAAATCTTCGCAATCCACAAATTTTATTAAGTGGTAATTTAAATATTGCTAGTGAAGGGGATAGCGGTTCAGCAAAAGCTACTACACAGTTTACATTTGAAGATAGTGCTATATTTAAAACTGGATTTACATTAGACAGTGGTATTGGTAAAATCCAAAATGGCGGATTGCTATTTGGTTATAAAGAGCGCAGGGCCGATGAAGCTTGGCGAACATTATATGGTGGAGCTGTTTGGGATTCTGTTGGACAAACCATGACATCTGGCGAATCTGCTGAATTCTATTTTGGTCCATATTATCCAGTATCATATGATTCAGCAAAAGGTTTTAATTTAGTTAATCCTTATGTTGGAAGATCTTTTGATTCTAATATTATGAGAATTGTCAATGATGATTATATTGGATCAAGAATTACCGATCCTTGGAATAGAATAGGAACGTCTCCGAATCAACAAATATACTATGATGAAGAAGGCGGCGTGATTATCGGTAAAAGAGATATGATCGATCCATTTGATCAAACTAGATTTGCCGTAGATTCTGGTAATGTATTATTCTTAAGCTCAATCCTAATTGATAGCTCAGAGCATCCAAAAGCAGGCGTAGTTCCAAGAACAGGTGGAGGTGAACAACTCGATTCTGGCGCAAGATTAATGTGGATTCCTGGCTATGCAGCCTTTAGAGCCGGTTGGGTTGACGGTAAAAAGGCAACTTGGGATAGTGGAGAAGTTGGCATATTCTCACAAGGTATTGGTGCAAATGTTGTAGCTACTGATCATTCAACAGCTATCGGTTATAATGTATCTGCTGGTAACGTTGATTATGCTGCTGATGGCCATACAAAACAACCATTACACACTACTAGAGTTGTTTCAATAGGACATACAATTACCAATCCTGGACAATTTAGTGTTGCGGTAGGTAAAGATATTACAAATAGCAATAAGCAAAATTCACTATCTCTTGGTATTGGTATCACTAACGTAGGAGCAAAGGGTACATCTAAAACAGATGAAGGTGGAGTTGCAATTGGTAAAACACTTGAAACTGGCCGTGGAGTTGTAATTGGTAGAGATATTACTGGCGATGATGGCAATCAACCTTCTCACGTAAATAATACTGCTATTGGATCTTTACTTGTTAATACAAGAATAAATGCTGTAACAATTGGATATAATTTAACAGGCGGAGAAGCAGGATTAAATATTGGTAGAGATAATTATCCTACCAGCGCAGGCACAGCACCGCCAAAAAACTCTATTTTAATAGGTCAAAATAATACTACTGGTGTTGGTGGTATAGCAATAGGTCATAGTTCAGCTGCAGGAAAAACCGCAGTATCAATGGGTTCAGGCGTGGCAGCAAGTGGTACTACATCTACCGCGATTGGTATTGGAAGTAAATCGTCTGCTAATAACTCAGTTGCAATTGGTATTAATACTGATGCAACTGGAAAAAGTGCTATATCTTACGGTGTATCTAATAGAGCAAGTGGCAATAACTCCACTGTCTTTGGTAAAGATAATGTTGGATCTGGTAATGGATCAGTTACATTTGGAGTTAGTAATACCACTGGTAAAGCTTCTAGAGTCTTTGGTGGCGATAATACTAGTATCTCTGAATCACATGTATTTGGTTCTGTTAATTCAGGTGCATCTAAAAATGCTAAAATTTATGGTGATGCAAATGAGACTGTAAACAACGCGGCTAAAGTTTATGGCAATGAAAATAAAAATATTGTATATAATTCAGAAGTATATGGCTCTTCTAATGAGAATTGGTATGGAACAAGGGTATATGGTTCAGACAACAAAAACCTTACCGGTAGAAACAGTTCCGCAAATGGGGGTCAGGGTAACTATATATTTGGTGGTCAAAATGTACAAACCAAAGGCGGGAATATTTACGGTACTCGTAATAACATTACTGGATTTGGTGATGCTTACGGTAAAGACAATATAATTACTGATTTTGGCTGGGCTTATGGCGATCTAAATACTATTGTTAATGGAGGTCACGCTTATGGTTACGAGAACGCTGTTGATGGTGGCACATCTAATCTTGCTTATGCATTTGGTAATAAAAATAATGTAAGCGAAAATGGGTTTGGATTTGGTAAAGAAAACATTGTCAGTAATGGCGGTATGGCTTTAGGTTCATATGCTCAAGCTTCGGGTAACGGTGCAATATCGATAGGTTCCGGTGTATCTGTAACTGGAACAAATTCTGTTGCAATTGGTTCATATACAAGTAGTTCTGTACAAGCAACTGTTGCAGCTAATAATGTCATAGCTCTGATGGGTGGAACAGTAGGGGTTAATAAAGTAAGTCCTAATACGGCTTATATGGTAGATATTGATGGAAGCATAAATTGGTCGGGTGATGCATATCATCAAGGTCAAACTCTTTATCATTACATTAGAAACAATGTTGCTAATCAAGCTTGGATAAGATTTAATGCTGATGCTGCGTGGGTACAATCACATATTGATCCTACACACTATCGAGCAACTATGCCGAAATCAATGTATTTTTACAATGATGCAACCACTGGTTATCTTTGTACTACAGCTCCAAGAGTCGG
>Ga0315320_10002384_pt1 | contig 15433 bp, 20 predicted proteins | sample M140m21515metaG_FD_203458 | JGI IMG/M metagenome (GOLD analysis project Ga0315320, IMG submission 203458) | Ammonia-oxidizing marine archaeal communities from Monterey Bay, California, United States - M1 40m 21515 | ecosystem: Environmental > Aquatic > Marine > Coastal | place: USA: California... | reverse complement strand
TCTCCACCGCCAGCGTCTAATTTTATATCACCAACAGCGTCAATAGTAAAATCGCCTGTTGCGTCTACCTCTGCTATTGTTGGTGTTGTTAACGTCTTATTAGTTAACGTTTCTGAACCTGTTAATGTAACAAAACTATCGCCTTGTAAGGCAGTATTAAATTCTGCTAGTGAACCAGTAAAACTATTACCAGTACCACCTAAATCTATTGTTTTGTTTGTTAATGTATCTGTAGATGAAGCAGTAATAAAACCAGAACTTAAAGTAGATCCGTTACCAAATGCTGTGTAGATTTCATTAAAGTTGTCGTTAATTAAATCACCACCTGCACGTAACGAACTACCTGTTCCGTCATTTGCTGTTGATCCTATGTTTATTGTCTGTTTTGCCATAACTCTCTCTTACTATTTATACGTTAAACCTTATCAAATTTAGTTGATGTACTATCAAACATTGTAGTTGTTTCATCAAACGTATCACCATCTACTTCCCCTATAGCTGCAGGTATTGTAAACTTTGTTTTAATCTTTTGTCCTGCACTACTAGATGTCATTAAGAATATCGCATTTGTACCATCTAACGCTGTTCTAGTACCTTGAATTTTTATTGCACTTAACTCAGCAATAGTTATACCACTACTACTAAATGTTGAATTTGCATTTACGCCATATGCTGTGTTTATAAATCTATTAAGAGTGCCAAATCTAGGTCCTGCATATGCAAACCCTTGTCTGATATTTGTTGTACCTATAGTACGTCTAACCCTACTAACATACCTAATATCAATAGGTTGTGTTTTTAAAGTTACATCTCTTGTTGTTTTACTAAATTGTGTAATTGTATCTGTATCAAAATCAGCTGCAACAGCCTCTTTTGCATTTGCTCTTAAACTTGTACCATCTGTTTGTGTACCCAATCTACGACCAATAAGTTTTGAATATAATCTTGTAAGCACAGATTTTAATATTGCTTCTGTACCAGAGTTTAGTCCTGTTATTGTTTTGATTTGAGCATTTAAAGATGTTTCAATGTTAATCTCACCTTGAAAATAGAAACCAGAACTATGAAGTGTTTTAATATAACTATCTCTCCATTCGTTGATTGATCTACCAACTTTTATTACATAAGAGTAATCTTGGTATAATAAACTATCTTGTACTTTCATTGAGTTTTCTGAAACCCAACCATCTTCATTTATAAATGCACCATCAGTTGTTACGATAGGTGCTACTGTTACGGTACCAGTTGCCTGTTGTAGTTTACTTGCAACTAATGAAGCACCACCTGAAAAGTTTATTGTTTCACCTTCAGTAAAAGTACCACTATGATTTTTTAATTTTATAATTTGTGTTGTTGTATCAATAGAAACAACTTTAGCAGTAACACTACTTGAAGCTCCTGTAGCAGTTTCATCTGCTGATGGCGAACCTGAAAGAGATGTATATAAAATATACGTTGGTAATTTTATTGTTGGTGCAGGACTATTTGCATAGTTATAACCTGCCTCTACAACTTTAATTTTTAATGCACGACCTATTTCTGAACCATATGCGAATATTGTGGCACTTGCACCAGATGAAGATGTAACTGTTAGTGTAGGTAATGTATTGTAACTATTACCAAAGTCTATCATTCTAATGTCGGTAATGTCACCATTACCTGTACCACTTTCTTGTACAACTTTATCTCCATGATAAGGGTCATCAACACCTGTTTCATCTTCTAAAATTAATTGACCTGTACCTGTACCACTTTCTAATGTTACACCACCATTAACAACAGAAACTTTTGCAGACGCAGTACCAGAACTAAAATTAATTACATCACCTACAGCGTAATTTGTACCACCATTATCTACGACAATTTCTTGTATAGGTCCAGGACCTATAGTATCTACTTTTAAAAGTGCTCCTGTACCACCACCAGTTACAACAACATCATCATCAACATTATATAATGCACCATCATTTGTAAGTGTTTTATTATCAATGATACTTGAAACTGTTAATGAAACTAATACATCTGAATCTGTATTGTCTGTACCTGTAATTGTTTGATTATCAACAAACGTACCATTTACAGAGTCGTCACCTAAAACTAATTCTGTAACCGTAATGCCACCAACTAAAAATTTAAATACGTCTTCAACTATGGCAGTTGCTTCGTTTACATTTGTATCTGTTGGGTCGTTTGCTTGTGTAACTTTTTGTCCTATAAGATTAGAAGCGTCTGAAGTTCCTAATTCTAAACAACGTAATATTTTTCTAGTATCCCATTTACCATCAGATATTCTTAACATCTCATCTTTAGGATATTTTATTTCAGCAGGTTCATTAAATAGTAATTTAAAAAATATCTCACTTGCACGTTTTGTACCTTTTGATTGATATAGCGATTTAATATTTTTTATTAATTTTCTTTTATTAATCTGATCATGTAATCTATCAGGTATAGAAGTTAAAAATGAGTTTCTAAATTTTAATAAAAATGAAGATAAAGTTTTATCTACGTCAGCGTAATCTAAAAGTTGTTGAATGTTTTGAACTGGATTTGCTCTGTATTGACTTATACTTGCCTGAGCAGCTGAAGATGAACCTGTAATTAATTCACCCTCAATAAATTTATTATTATGTGTTACAAATAAACGAGCACCATCATCAACGTCTTCAATTAAAACTGTAGCAGTAGCACCAGATGTAGCACCTGTAATTGTTTCACCATTTATGAAGTCACCATAACTTGTATCTTCTAAAAGAATATTATCGCTATCGTCATCATCACTTACGTTTGTACCATCTAATTGAATTAAACCACCTGCTGATCCTTCTAATTTTATAACGTCAGGATCGCCAATGTTTGTTAACTTGATTTCAGCTGATTCCATCAACTGATAATATGCTTTTATAAAGTCTAAAAATAATGGGTGATCTTCAAGTACAAAATCAGGTACTTGTGAATTTATAAGGTTTGATATTTTATCTTTAAAGTCGGCCATTTCATCTAATAACTACTAGTCGTGGTATATCCTATACCAGCGTTTGCTGAGCCTCCTGCTAATGTATCAGCCTCAACTGTAACTGAACTGTTTGCAACATCAATATCTAATACTTGATTTCTGATAGGAACAATATCGTTTGAATTAGGTTTAACCGTTACTTCAATAACTGTACTAGCTGCACCTCTAATATTTTCTATATTAGAAACATTTAAAGAGTTTACTTCAACTAGACCTGAAGAATAGTTTATAGTACCTTGTGTACTATTAGCATATGATCTTACAGCACCATCTAATCTATATCTTCTTACATTACCTTGTCCATCATCATCTAAAAACCATACGTTTGTTGTATCGCCATCAACTTTGAATCCTGAAGATTCTAAAATACCACCTGAAGCAGTATTGTGACCAGAGTGTGGATTGTATAATGCGTTAGCAAAGTTAATTGAATATTTTGTAGAACTACCGATTGTAGGTAAAAAAGATTTTCTTAATTTAATTGTTGTTATGTTTGATAAGATACTATCATCTGTATCATCAATCAGACCAATAAGTTTTGAAAATCTGAATATAGTATCAAACGATTGTAAAGTATTTGAATTGTAATTTGTTAAAGTTGTAATTACATTTGATTTAATTGTATCAGCAGTTTTTGGTGTAGTCTTTTCATCAAACTTAACCGTAGAAGTTAAAATTAAATCTGTTGTTTCAGGATCAATAATAACTGGTGTTACTGAAGCAACTGAATATTTTTTTAATTCTTTTACAATAGAATCTTTTGTAGAGTCTGTTAAGTTAGAACCACTTGTTGGTAATATAGAAAGATAAACTCTACCATAGAATGGCGTTTCAGCGTCTTCACCACCCCAAGCACTAACTGATTGTGTGTTAGCATAAAGTTGTTTTACTTTTGTTTTATAATCTTCTACCGTAACTGCTCTATCTTGTGACGCATAAAAATTAGGTGCATTGAATTTTATACTTTCTAATGCTTCAGGATCAGCACCACCTTGTGCTGATGAGTTAACTGTAACCGTTACATTATTGAAACCTGATATTGAACCAGATAATGTAAATGATGTTGCACCGTTAGCTTCTGTTTTGTTTGTAACAACATAACTTATAGCAATAATGTTACCATCATCTAAATTTTGTCCTATGACACCATCACCAAAGTATATTTCAAATTGACCGTCTTCAGCTTCTTGTAAGAAATAAACTTTAGAGTCACCATCTAATTGTGTAATAGAAGTTGCTTTTGTATATGTACTTGATGTAGTATCAGAAGCACTATTTTGTACTACAACTTTTATTGTAGTTGTATCTGCTCTGTCACTAGGTATTAAAAATCTTTGGTCTATGTCATCACTATCATTTGTATAAGTGTATGTTACATATGTGCCTTCGTAAACATCTAAACTTTGTGCTGTGTAAATACCATCAACTGGTTGTACAACTTTATCTGCTACAGAAACAAACGTATAAGTTAAACCATCTATTGATGAAGTAAATTTTGTACCTGCAGGAACTGTAATTGATGATCCTGTACCATCATTGATTACTAATTTTAAATCAGCGATTGGTGCTCTAGCAGAGTTAGGTACATAACCTACTAATTTAGATAATGACGCAACACTTGATCTTAATTGTGCTGTGTCCATATACATTTCGTTTGCTACAAAGTTTGCATTGTAAGCCAAGTAATGTGTATTGTATGCTAATGTGTCTAATAAAATTGAAAGAGAACTTCCTTCAAAGTCGTAATCTTTAAATTCGTTTTGATTTGCTAAAAATCTTTTAAGTGAACCTTTTATATTTTCAAAATCTAATTCTGAAATATCTAATCTATGTTGCTTTGCCATTTTATCTTACTCTTTGTAAAAATGTTGATACTGATACTGGTTGTTCAACACCATTTATTTTAAATGAAACCATAATACTAATGCCGTTACTACCATCTTCACTTTGAACAACAACATCTTCTACTGAAACTCTTGGCTCATACTTTTCAATCGCCATAGATACTCTATCTTTTATTACTACTAATAAAGGTTCAGTAATATTCTCAAATAAGAAACCTCTTAAATTACAACCGAAGTCAGAATTAAAAGGTCTTTCGTATTTGTTTGTTAAGATAATATTCTTAACACTTCTTTTAATTGCTTGTACATCAAATAATTTTGCAACATCCTTTGTAGCAGGATTTTTAGTAAAACTCAAATTTAAATCACTATAGATTCTATTTGATCTTTTACTTTTGTTAGTTGTAGTTGCGTCATAGTTTGAGTATGCCATATCTATATTTATATGACTTTACAGACCATTTACTAATACGTTTAAAGAACCTGAAATCATTGCACCTGCGTCAGCACTATGTCCTACACGTCCCCAAGGTATACCACCTATCTTAACGTTATTTGATCCTTTATTTAATGCAGCTATATGAGCAGGACAGATAGGAGTAGGTGGAGCTGGGTGTGCAACAGTAGGAGTGCCTTGTACAGCACCTACAATACCGTTTGCTTTTACTGTTCTTACTAAAGATATTGCTAAAGTTGTAATTCCAGTACAAGCATGACCTGTAGTCAACGGATCGCCTTCTCTAACTGCCATATCTTTGTTTTGCCTCTGCTTGCCTTTGTTCTCTTTCGGCTTTTAGTAACATTCTTTTCTTTTCTATCTCAATTGATTGACGTACTTTTCGTCCAACTGGTATTTTTACCGAATCTACGATTTTTTTGCCTTTTTTACTAATATATTCAACACCAATAAACTCATCCTTGAAATCCCCTTGTACAGACATGGTGGCTTTCTTCAAACTCATGGCTTCCTTCTCTTTTTCGTCACCTGATTCGTTCCAGAACTTAAAAATTCTCATTTTTTTCATAATTTCCTCAATTTTTGTGTTTTTCTACTATTTATAAGGGTTTTTAGAGAACAAAACAAGAACATATGCCATTTTTTTCCATTTTTTGCTTGATTTTTATGTAAAAATACGGTATTATAATAGTATGTATAACAAAAAAACAAAGGACAACACAATGATAGACAAAATGACAACATTTTTTGCCGTTATATTTGTAATGAGTATGATCGGTGCTACTGGTGCTATTGAAACTGATCAATATTTACTCGGTGCTACAATGACACTTATTGGTGTTATTACAGGATTAACAACAATCAGTTTATCTAACAAATAATGAATAATAAAAAGTTAAAAACTGCAATTAAGAAACTTGAAAAAAGAGTTGCTTACGGAAATAAGTTACTTAAAACAAAATCTCTATTTCAAGTAATACAAATAATGAAAACTAAAAAGGATATATAACACTATGGCTAATCAAAACATTATGGTAAACAATTTATCAATCGTAAGAAACATTGCATATAAAAAAATTAAAGATATGTCTAAAGATGTGAAGGAAATCGTTCAAGTTGAAGATGATCTTTTAAAAAGAATTGACATTAATATGAAAAATGCTATTAATAAAATTATCAACGACTATAAATGTGAAAGATTAACAGGCGTAGTTAAAATTAAATAAGGAGACACTATGAAAGATACACAATTAAAAAAAGATATTATGAACATTGCAAAGGCAGAGTCTGCTGATGGTATTACAATTTGTTGTGGTACCTTGTTTACGAAGTTTAATGTATCTGTACATCAACAAATGGCAGATAGTTTAAAACTTGCTTTACAGACTTTCTTTGACAACAGAAAGAAAAATGATTGCGTTGTTAAGATGTCAGGTCCTATGGGTGCTGATGAAGAATATGCTTACGACTTTGTACCTGTTGTAGATTTTAGATTAGAAGGGATGGGAATATAATATGTTTAGACTTTGGATTTTTATTATAGTAATTCACTCAATATTAATGATCGGCGTAGTATTTGCTGGTGAGAAATATTGTTTTGATTGTATGCACAAATATAAAATAGGTGATAAGAAAAATGAAACCTATGATTTTGAGATTGATTTACAGGAGAATAATTTATCTGTAAAAGTTAAAGAACAAATTAGTGATAAGAAAACTGGTCTTGTATCTTATATCTTATTTGAAAACAATAAAATTTTAATTGATGAAAACAGAAAATCAAAATATACAGGACCTTATCCTTCACACTCGGTTGGTAAATCTTTAGTATCTTTGGTTACAGGTTATGCTGTATGTGGTGGTTATATAAATCATACGGTTTTTGATTCAATAGATTACCCAACGGTTGCAGGTACTTTATATGAAAATCAAAAATTAATTAACTTACTTAATATGCAGGCAGGTGATGGTGAAATAGTAGGTGATAGAATACACAATAAAGATAATAGAATAAAAGGTAATGGTAAAAATATTAATACTATACCTATTAAATCTGCTATGAAAGCATACTTTAAAAATAAAGATGGTTTAGAACCTGGTGTTTATTTTAACTATAGTGCCATGGCAACCAATGTTATTATGAACTATGTTATTTACAAAACTGGTGATGATTGGAATAAGTTATTACATAAGATATTTGTAGAAGACGCTAAAGTTGCTAAAAAAGTTTATTTTGGTAAGTCATTAGAAAAACACAATACAGGTAATAGATCAAAAGGTGAGTACGGTAGATATTCTTTCTATGCTGACAGATACGATTATGTAAGAATTGCTAACTTAATGTTAAATCACTGGAAGAATGATACTTGCGTTGGTAAGTATTTAAAAACAATGTATGAAAATAGAATTGATAGAGATTATAAAACAAATAAGTTTAATGGTAACCATAGAGTTGCATTAAGATATGGTGGTCAGTTTTTATGGGATGCTGTTGGTGTTGAAGATAGACCTATCTTAATGATGGATGGTGCTTGGGGTCAACAAGTAGTAATTGATTTTGAAAATAACAAAATTATAACTGCCCATTCAACCGACAGAAATTACGACTACTATGCTCTGATCTATCTACAATTAACTTCAGACACTTTAGATAATGGTAGACCAGTTTGTAGAAAATATAAAGATGACGGAAACTTTGTTTTAGAACCTTGTTAAAATACGTCTTCTCTTTCTCTTTACAACCTTGGGTACTTCTTTCTTTTCAGGCAATATTGCACCTGTTGTAATATAGTGTTGAGTTAAAGGACTATTAGGTTGATAATTTCCGTATTCGCTACGAGTATATCTTTTTTTAGACACGGTGTTTTACATTTATTTATAATCGTAAAACTCTATGAGCGAACCATTTTAGAAATCTTTTTATATGTTCGTTAATATATCTATTAAAAAAGAACCGAATAAATCTTACAATAATTAATATAGGACTAGATAAGACATCAAACGCAATAAGTCCAACATCAACAAACATATCAATCCAATGATCTACGGAAGACCACTCTTTAAATTTTTGCCATTTGTTTTTAGTCCATTTAATCATTAATAAGTTATGGGCCCTACACAAAATGCTAATAAGCACATCATAACAATTAGTAATCCTGTAAAGTAGTAATTCATAATTACCTACCTTGTTTTTAATAAGTGTTTTAATTTTTCATACCAATAGATACCACCATCTCGTAGTTTATCATTGGCGTCCCTTAATTTCTCTAAACGTTTTGTTAAGTCTTTTAATTGTTTCTTATCTAACGTTTTTTTCTTATCTACTATCTTCTCTAATTTACTTATTACATTGTCAATACTTATACACGTCAAAGGCGGAATTTTAGGTGCCTTTTTCTTTAATGAAGATATAGATATTTTCTTTGGCTTTTTAGCCATAGTCTATCTCCTAGTTGTCTGCAATGTTCGGTAAGTAATATAAGATTATAATGTAATATTTATATTGTTAAGAATAATATCTGCTATTTTATTATGGCCTGATTGATTAGGATGATTGTCTTGTCTAAAATCATTTTTTTTTTCATTTAAATTAGATATAAAGTCTTTTTCTCTATCTAGTTTTTTATACAACGAAGAATTTAATATTGGCCAATTTATAAAATTATTTTTATCAATTAAATTGTACATAGGAAACTGTGACAATTCTTCAGCCAATTGTTGTCTAAAAATAGTTTTAACTTCTTTAGCACTTTGTAATGATCTTTGTGGTGTACCTAATGTAAGACCTAAATTAAATTCTGTACCTAAATTTGGCAATTTTTCTAAAGGCAGAGATTGTACCATTGTATAAGGAATATTATTATGTTTTAAAAACGTCTGTAGCATGTACATATATCTAATACTTTGTTTTACCCTATAAAACATATCACCTCTTAAAGGGTCTGTATATAATATACTATCCCAAATATATTTTGGATTATATCTATATTCTTTATATTTGTTTTCAAATAAATTTTTTACGTAGTAATCATTTTCACTTTGTCTAAATTCAAAATCTGTACGTTTAGCCTCACTCCAAGCAGGAATAACTAAACCAATGTTACTTTTTTTCTTTTCACCCATTGCTGATATGTTATCAATTAAAGAAGAACATATATATTCATTACCTGAAGAATATTTACCAAAATTTATTAGTTGCATATCTAACTTATCAGCTAATATATTAAACCATCTATTATAACCTTTTACAATATCATGTGAAACCCTAGGATCTTCAGAATCCGTATATGGGTCAGCCCAACTACAACCACTTACTATTAAGTATTTCTTATTCACGTTTTTATTTAGATAAAAATTTTGAGGGAAATATTTGTTACTCATGTTTTTATTTATCTTATAAATATCAGTATGAAAACGGTTATATTACTAATTGATTTTGATGGTCATAAAATACTTGCTGATGAGTATGTAAACAAATTACGATACAGCACACTTCAACATATCATAGACGACACGAGCATAGATAGAAATGCTAATATCATATTATCTATTGGTAATAGTGTAAGAGATAAAAAATTACAAGAACTAAAAAGTATGGCCATAGAGGATAAGTGGCAATGGCTAGAAATACCAGATGATAGTTTAAGTGTAGAAAGCATAGAAAAGTTAGTACTTGAAAAACTTAACTTTAGTATGAATAATACCGATACTCAAATAGTCATAGGAGGTTGCAATACTGCAGGATGTGTGATAAAATCTAAATTGTGTAGTGCAAAATATTTTTCATGGAAACAATATAAGACAACTATACTATTACCTATGTGTGCTGAATATGCCCACCATGGTATAAATGATATTGAAAAAAATATGAGAGCGTTTGGTAAAGTGTTTACTTTTATAAAAGATAATAAGTTAAAAAATATTCATATAGCAGAGGACGTTATGAGAGTTAACTTTATCAAATATGATAAACAGATAATATAGAGATAAATAATTTTATGGAAACTGATTTAAATAAAAAAGTGGTGAAAGATATTGATGACATGCACGACAAACAAGTTGAGGACATGCTCACAAAAGGTGGCCCTGGTGACCGTTCTTCTCCTGGTAATGTAAATACTGAAGAATGGTGGAAGTGGAATAATTTATCAGACTATACTAAACTTAAAGCAGGTAAAACCGTACGTGGTCAACCACCATCAGACAAATCAATTCTACAACAAGCAAAAGATAAAGATATATGGTTTTGTACAATACCATTTACACAAGTCTATAATGAGATAAGTGGTAAATATAGAGCATGTTGTTTTGGTAAAGACGCTGAACATGAAACTATTAAGAACACATCATTAAAAGAATGGATGGTTGATAGTGAATACATGAATAGTATTCGTAAAGAAATGCTTGATCCTAAATCAGATCATAAAGCAGTAAATGATATATGCCGAAGATGTAGAAGTGATGAGGAAATATATGGTAGAAGTAGAAGAACAAACTGCTTAAAAATTCATACTAACGATAAAGAGTTTTGGGATAATATTCAAAAGAATGTTGAACTATATAACGCAAGTGGTCAGTATGCCTTTGATGAAAGAATTTTAGAAATACAATTAAAAGTATTTGGGTCAGAATGTAACCTTGATTGTTTTATGTGTGTACATGCTAATTCTACAACTAGACAACGTGTTGCTGAAAAAGGTGTTTGGAATGACGCTGTGTTTGGTGAACGTGGTAAAGTTAGAGAAGATTATATGAAACTTGTTATGGCAGATAAAACTGAAGGTGTTACTGAACAAGTTATGGAATTATTACCATATGTTAGAAGTATTAAAGTAATTGGTGGTGAACCATTGATTATGAAAAAACATTATGAGTTATTAGAAAAGGTTATTGAAAGTGGCCATGCAAAACATATCTATTTAAAATATCAAACTAACTTAACTAAAACTAAAAAAGGTAGACACAATATATTTAATTACATTCCTCATTTTAAAAATGTATCTATGGTTGCTTCAGTAGATGGTATTGGTAAGACTATTGAATACATGAGAAGAAGAACTGAATGGGAAGAAGTTGTAGAAAATATAGAGATGTGTCGTCAACACCCTAACGTTGTTGTTGACTTCAATGGTTTAGTTTCTAATCTTTCAGTTATGAGATTTTATGAAGTTATTGATTGGTGTAAAGACAATCCTGTTATTGATCAATTGAATTGGGCAATGATTGACAAACCTAAACATTTAAGACCTAATAACTTACCAGAAGAAATTAAGAAGTCATTAATACCAAAATATAAAGACTGGCCTGATATAATAGCTGCATTAGAAAGACCTGCTGATCCAGATGTAGATTTACAAAACGTATTTGATTATATGTTAAAGGCAGATAAATTCTATGAAGGCACAAAATGGGAATCACATTTGTTTGAAGTGTTTCCTGAATTAGAACCATATTACGATCCTACTAAACATAGAGATCATAACGAACAAGCAAAAATATTTCAAACATGGGATAAATCAGTAAAGGAAGCTGAAGAAACTTCAGATACAAATATTATATGATATACGAAACAGTAAAAAAAGCAAGACACGTACATGAGTTTTATACTTACAAAGAAAAACCTGTTGATAAAGAAGTATTAAAAGACTTATTAGAAAAGACTTATGAAATTACACCATCAAAAAATAATATGGCTGCTTGGCAAGTACACGTTTTAGGTCCAGAACATCAAAAATATAAAGACGCTCTTTTTGAAGGGTCGGCAGCAAATGATACACTCTCTAATATAGGTAATAAAGATTATGTAGATATAGGGCACGAAAATGAAAAAAAAGGTATACCAAGAGAAAATGTTATGTATAGAAGTTTGAATACCGCCCCATATGTTTTAATTGTAACACAAAGAAAATCTGAACTAACAAGTCCATATCAAAAAGACGCTTGGAGTAGAGGTATATTTTATGACCCTTGTACAGAAAAAGGTCTTGCTGATAGTAGAGAAAATATTTGTGTTGAATGTGGATTATTTGCAATGAATTTTAGAAGTTTAGCAATTGAAAAAGGTATTGATACAACATACACTTGCAATTTTAATAAGCAATTAGATACAAAGGTATGGAAGCAATTACCTTTTGTTGATAGACGAGTTAATGTAATGATATCCGTTGGTTATGGTAAAAAATATAGACGAGATATACACCCAATTACATATGACTATAAGCCTTCTATTAATAAGATAATTAAATGGCTACCTGCTTGACTTTAACAATAGATATGATATAATGAAAGATGAGCAAATTTAGTAGTAAAGAAATAGATCCTAAAGATATTAAAATTAAACCTCGTTGTTTAGTATATGAGCCAAAGAGTTATCATAAGCCTGCAGCTTACACAGCAGATGGTTATATGTTACCTTGTTGTTGGTTAGATGATCCTAAAAATGATCATGGCGTAGAGGAAGTATTTCATTTAAAAGATGAACACCTTGCATTAAAGAATAACGATAAGTTAGAAGACATATTTGGTTCTGAAGAATGGGAACACTTCTTTGATACACTAATAAATAATCCTAGTTGTGCTTTGAAACAATGTCAATATAAATGTGGCAATAGAGAAAAAGATAATTATAAAATATGAAGGAAAAACATTCAGATTTCTATATTCGTAACCAACGTTTCTCATCACCTAATATGGATTTATCTCATAGGTGTATATTACGTTGCCCACAATGTTTACGACAAAAGGTAGAAGGTCTACCTAGAATAGCAAGATCATTTGACATTGATCCTAATGAGTTTAGAAAAATACTATCCTACTATGAACATCAAATAACCTTTTGTGGTCAAATATCAGACCCAATATATCACCCACAATTTTTAACATTTTTAGAAATGATGGATGGTTTAGGTAAAGGTTTAAGAGTTGCAACTAATGGTACTAATACAAAAGGCATGGATGATAAGTGGTGGGAAAAAGCATATAGTTATGGTGTAGGAGAAAACTGTTGGTACTTTGGTGTTGATGGTTTAGATAAGAAATCAGAATTGTATCGTATAGGTTCTAACTTTGAACAAGTATGGGAAACTATGAAAATGGGTGTTGCCATGGGTCACCCGATAGTTTGGCAATATATAATATTTGGATACAATGAACATGAAATAGAACAAGCAAAAGAGATGGCTGAAAAAGAAGGTATAACTTTATTACTAATTAATACTAATAGAGGTTTTGATCCTAGAAGTAGAAATTTAAGAAAGAACGTACAAGAAGCATATGCTAACTTTCAAAAGCCTAGTGACAAGCATACAGTAAAAAAAATAAAAAAAGAAACTTACTTTAATGTAACACCAGAGTTGACACATTGGAGAAAAGTAAGACACGGAGCATTAAAATAATGAATATAACATATAACAACATAACAATTCCTTTCTATGGAAAACACTTATTAGATTTAATGGAAACATCACCTTATAGAGATAGAGCAAAGGCTGATGTAGCACTAGATGAAGATGGCATACCTAAAACAATTGTTGCTTCATTATCAGGTGGTTGTGATTCTGCAGCTGCATTATATCTAACTGCAAAACACTTTATTAATATTGACATCTATCCATTAACGTTTAGAGATGTACACGCACCAAAAGACGCTGACGCAGCTGCTGAAATAGTTGAGTTTATAAAGAACAAGTTTCCTTTTGCAAATATACGTGAACATACAATAATAGATTTTGATGATAAGGATCCTGTACACTATGAAAAGGCACAAAAATTTATAGATACAAGACCTGAATATAAAACATTGAACTTACAACAAATGTCAAAGTGTAACCAGATAGATGATGGTTCGGATGAATTTATGGCACGTTTAGATAGACCTTTACGTTTAGATGGTATGTCAGCAAACCCACCTATGGAAGTAAGAAAACAATTTAGTGATTATGCAATAAAGAAGTTTCCTAATATTAAGTTTGATGAAAAGAACATTGCTAGAATAAGAGGTGAAGCAAGACGTGATACGGGTGGTAAAGAACCTGAATTAAAATACAATGTATATAAACCTTGGGTTAATCAATCTAAAAAATTTATTGCAAGTATCTATAAAGAAGAAGGTTTAATGAAAGACCTATATCCTATCACACGTAGTTGTGTTGGTGGACCTAATCAAACTAATAACTTTACTGAATGGTGTTGGCAATGCTTTTGGTGTTATGAAAAAGCATGGGCATTTGATTTACTTTAATTCATAACCATAGTATTGAAATTCATTGTAAAAACGTTCTTCAAATATTTCTCTTATGATTTTCATATCTTCTGGTTTAAAATAAGTTTTATACTCAAAGGTAGTAAAAGGTGTAGGAAGTTTTTTCAAAACAACTTTAAAATAATCTTCTAACCATTCTGTAGTAATATCTTCAGTCCATATTATTTGTGGTTTATCTAATTCTTCAATAACAACATCATTTAAAAAGCGAATACTATTAACAAAGTTATTCCAACATATTTCATTAAATTTAAATTCTACTTTGTATTCTTGTATTGTGCTTTTTATAATATCTTCAGCTACATCAAATCCATATTTACCTTCATCAGTCTTTGATGGTGTAATATAAGTATAACCTTCTTTGTTATTACCTTTAACATTATTTGGACCTGTTGCAAGTCCAATACAATTATAAAACAATATTGCTAACCAATGGGTAAACATATGTCGTCTTTTTAAAACTAATATATTATGGTCTTTATAAAAGGTTTTAAACCAAGGCCATATAGATATGATTTCAGGTACATGTGCTTTATGTGCTAATTCTAAACCATACTCTCTTAACTCTTTTAATAATTCAATACGTTGAGTCATTGTCTTTTTCCTAAAGTCATGTTCATTATCTTCATGGTTTCTTACACAAAAGAACTCATTAAATAAATTACCAGGTGGCAACGTAACACCAAATTGTCTATACTTTTTATGAATATAACTTTGCACCCAAGTAGATCCACTTTTGTGCATACTAATTAATTGAACGTATCTATTCCTTGATGTTTTCTTTGAAATACTTGTCATACTTATCGGGTTCATCTTTTAAAGCGTCACCATAAGGACTTTCCCTATTTTCTGTTATG
>Ga0315320_10002383_pt1 | contig 15443 bp, 12 predicted proteins | sample M140m21515metaG_FD_203458 | JGI IMG/M metagenome (GOLD analysis project Ga0315320, IMG submission 203458) | Ammonia-oxidizing marine archaeal communities from Monterey Bay, California, United States - M1 40m 21515 | ecosystem: Environmental > Aquatic > Marine > Coastal | place: USA: California... | reverse complement strand
AGCAGGTGGAGCATCACGACTCACTGGCCGATGGATTGGTAGCCGTGCGAGAAGCACCGCTGGTTGTGGTGACCGGCTCGCTGTATCTCATTGGCGAAGTGATGGAGCAATTGGGCATTATGACGGCCGCCGGCGAACGGGGGTTGAACGAATGGAAACTGTCGAAGCCATAACGCTGGATGTCGGCGGTACGCTCATCGAGCCCTGGCCATCGGTGGGGCATGTGTATGCCGAGGTTGCCGCGCGACATGGCGTGCAGGCGGAGCCGGAAGAATTAACCCGACGCTTTGTTCAAGCGTGGCAGGCACAGGATGCCTTTCAATACACTCGGGCCGATTGGTCGGCTGTGGTGGATGCCACTTTCAAAGGCCTAGTCACGAAACTGCCCAGCCAGACATTTTTCGGCGAACTCTACAGTCACTTCGCCAAGGCGGAATGTTGGAATGTGTACGAGGATGTAATTCCCACGCTGACGACGTTGCGGCAACAGGGCATCCGCATGGCGGTGATTTCAAATTGGGACGATCGCCTGCGACCATTGCTGGAATCACTCGAGCTCGCGCATTGGTTTGAAGCCATTCATGTGTCCGCCGAAATCGGCGTGCATAAGCCCGATGCTCGAATTTTCCAAACCGCGGCCGAACACTTCGGAATCCACACGGCTGGCATTTTACATGTGGGGGATAGGGAACGCGAAGACCATCAAGGAGCCTTGGCCGCCGGGTTTCAATCCCGCTTGCTGTGCCGGCGTGAAGCGGAATCCGTGGCCCACATTATCCCTTCTTTGGATCATCTCTTGCGGTAAAAAGAGACATTAAGTCACACATATAAGTGTGCCAATATAGCGCTTTTTACTAGTTTATTCTTAATTCAATTTTAGTTAAACAGTCTTTTTTTTGGTGTTTTAAACGATTTAAATGGATTTTTTACGGAATTAGTGGATGGCATGGGATCTGATGTTAACAGGACAGTATTTGCATCCATGGAGTGGGTTCAAATTTAATTAAACAACCGAATCGGCCATGGCGGGCTGGTTTGGTGGAATCAAACATCGCCTGAAAGGAATGAGTATGAACACATTGAATATTTGGAATCCGGTCCATGAGATGGACGCGCTGTTTCATAACCGGCTGGCATCGGTGCTGTGTGGTGGTGAGCAGACATCGTCAGCGTGGACGCCGGTCGTGGATATCGAGGAAACGGTGCAGGATTACGTGATCCGCGCAGAGTTGCCGGGGCTGGATAAGGATAAAGTAAAGGTGGCGGTCGAGGGCGCCGTGTTGACGTTGTCCGGCGAGCGGGATCTGGAGCGCACGGCGGAGGGTAAAACCTATCATCACATCGAGCGCTCGCACGGGACCTTCAGTCGCAGCTTCACGTTGCCGGAGGATAGCGACGCGGAACGTGTGGAGGCGCAGTTCACGAACGGTGTCTTGACCGTACGTGTGACCAAGCGCGAGGAGGCGTTGCCGAAATCGATAGAGGTACGCGTGGAATAATCATGGAGCCGCCGGGGAGTGCATTGCTCCCCGGCAGGCTTACACAGAACATTTGAACCAAGGAGAATTATCAATATGGACAAGTTAACTCAGAAATCTCAGGAAGCGTTGAAGGCGGCGCAGGAGTTGGCGCGGGAGCGGTCGCACCAGGAATTAGACGGGCCGCACTTAGCGTTGGCGTTGACGCGACAGACGGGCACGATTGTGCCAACGCTGTTGCAACGGGCGGGAGTGGACTTGGCGTCATGGGTATCGGATTTGAACACGGAACTGGATCGGCGCGCGCAAGTGGAGGGGGTGAGTTCGAGCGATGTGTTTCTGAGCCGTGATTTGAAGCAGGCGTTGGATCGCGCAGAGCATGAGGCTAAGGCGTTGGCCGATGACTATTTGAGCGCAGAACATTTGCTGCTCGGGCTGCTGGAGTGCGGTTCGGTCTTGAAGAAATTATTTCAGCGGCAGGGCATCGCGCGGGCGGTGTTGTTGGAGAAGATGAGCGAGATGCGCGGATCGCAGCGGGTGACGGATACGAATCCGGAAGATAAATTTGAGGTGTTGGAGAAGTATGGCACGGACCTCACGGCCTTGGCGAAGGAAGGGAAGATTGATCCGGTGATTGGCCGGAACGATGAGATTCGCCGCGTGATGCAGGTGCTGACGCGGCGCACAAAGAATAATCCCGTGCTTATCGGCGAACCGGGCGTTGGTAAAACGGCGATTGCCGAGGGGTTGGCGCGTCGCGTGGTGAGTGGGGATGTGCCGGATTCGTTACGTGATAAGCGGATTTTGGCGTTGGATTTAGGTGCGATGATTGCCGGAGCGAAGTATCGCGGCGAATTTGAGGATCGGTTGAAGGCGTTCCTCAAGGAAGTCACGGCGGCCGAGGGGCAGATCGTTTTGTTTATCGACGAGCTGCACACGATTGTGGGCGCGGGCAATGCGGAAGGTTCGGCGGATGCGGCGAACATGTTGAAGCCACAGTTGGCGCGCGGCGAGTTGCGTTGCATTGGCGCTACCACCCTGGATGAATATCGCAAACACATCGAGAAGGATCCGGCGCTGGAGCGGCGGTTTCAGCCGGTGACCGTGGCGGAACCGACAGTCGAGGAGGCCATCGCAATTTTGCGCGGACTGAAGGAGCGCTATGAGGTGCACCATGGCATTCGTATCCAGGACAGCGCGCTGGTGAGTGCCGCGCAGTTATCCAACCGCTACATCGCTGACCGTTTTCTGCCGGATAAGGCGGTGGATTTGATGGACGAAGCGGCCTCGCGCCTGCGCATGGAGCTGGACTCGATGCCGGTGGAGATTGACCAACTGGAGCGTGAGATTCTGCAATTGGAGATTGAGGAGACGGCGCTCATGAAGGAGAAGGGCAACGCCTCGCATGAGCGGTTGGAGCTGTTGCAGAAACAGCTGGCGGACCTGAAGGAACGCTCGGTGCAGCTCAAAGGCCAATGGCAGGATGAGAAGGCATCGATCGATGCGGCGAGCATCATCAACGGCCAGGTCGAGGAGGCACGTCGCGATCAGGAAACGGCCGAGCGTACGGGCGATTTGTCCGCGGCAGCGGAGATCCAGTACGGGCGTATCCCGGAACTGGAAGAGAAACTGGTGGCGGCCGAAGCGGCGATTCGTAAACAGAACGGCAACCGCCTGCTGAGCGAAGAGGTGACCGAGGAGGATGTGGCGTGCGTGGTGGCCACGTGGACAGGCATTCCGGTGAGCCGCATGCTGGAAGGGGAACGGCAAAAACTGGTACGCATGGAACGCCGCCTGCACGAGCGGGTGATCGGTCAGGACGAAGCGGTGACCGCGGTGGCCAATGCCGTGCGCCGCGCGCGCAGTGGGTTACAGGATCCGCAGCGACCGATGGGCAGCTTCATTTTCCTCGGACCGACCGGCGTGGGCAAGACTGAGCTGGCGCGGGCGTTGGCGGAGTTTTTGTTTGATGACGAACAGGCAATGACGCGCATCGACATGAGCGAGTACATGGAGAAACACAGCGTGAGTCGCCTGATTGGAGCGCCTCCGGGCTACGTGGGGTACGAGGAAGGCGGGCAACTCAGTGAGAGCGTGCGCCGTCGGCCGTACAGCGTGGTGTTGTTCGACGAGATCGAGAAGGCGCATCCGGATGTGTTCAACGTACTGCTGCAGGTGCTCGACGACGGCCGCTTGACCGATGGCCAAGGATGTACGGTGGATTTCCGCAACACGGTGATCATCATGACCAGCAACATTGGGAGCCCTCAGATTAGCGAGCATTTTGCTTTGGGTGAAGCGGCCAACGAGGCGTTGAACACAAGTGTCATGGGGGAAATGAAACGCCACTTCCGACCGGAATTTTTGAACCGAGTGGATGACAGTATCATTTTTGGTAGTCTCGACGAGACACAATTGGGCGCTATTGTGGACATTCAACTCAATCGCGTTGACAAGCGCTTGGCCGATCAAAAGTTGACATTGGCCGTGGACAACGGTGCACGGGCATTTTTGGCTAAAGCTGGGTACGATCCGCAGTTTGGAGCACGTCCGCTCAAGCGTGCTATCCAGCAGCACCTTTTGGATCCGTTGGCGCTTAAACTACTCGATGGTGATTTCAAGCCGGGTGACGCGATTACTGCGAAAGTTAAGCAAGACTCTGTGGAATTTTCGATTGCGGAATAAACCACTTAAAAACAATCAAGGATCAGCGTGTTGAGATGCATTCTCAACGCGCTTTTTCGTGCAATTCATTTGACGATTGGTCGTGGTTTGTCCGATACATTCGTTAGCAGATGAACCTAATAAAGGGCATATTCGAAACCTCGCTAGGAAGAAAGTACATCATGGCGATCACGGGGGCCGGTCTTTTTGGTTTCATCATTGCTCATCTACTCGGCAACCTGTTGGTTTTCGCAGGTCCAGCGGCTCTTAATGAGTATGCAAAAAAATTGCACGATCTCGGTCCACTGCTCTGGGTTGCCAGACTAGGACTCCTAGGCATGGTGGGACTTCATATATGGTCTGCAATTAAACTCACTACTGAGAACCGTGAGGCACGGTCGGTGGAATATGCAAGTGAGCCATTACCGGTAGACCGCCATCGACGCGATGATATTGTGGCGAAATTTGCGGCCCGGACCATGATATTTAGCGGTTTAATTATTGCTGCTTTCGCATTTTACCACCTTGCTCATTACACTTGGAAGGTGCCGCAGGTTAATGGTGTGCCTGATGATTTTGAGACATATTACGTGGAGGCGGACATGGTGACGTCAACCAAGGGTGAGGAAGGTAAAGACCCTGTAGATGTATATCGGATGGTCATCACTGGTTTCAAAGTGCCGTGGGTAACGGGTTTTTATGCCGTGGCAATCGCATTATTGTGTTTCCACCTCAGTCACGGGTTGAGTGCGATGTTTCAGTCGTTGGGCTTAAAAAATAAAATCTATGGTAAATGGATCGACTATGGAGCGAAAGGGGCGGCCGTTCTGATTTTTCTGGGATATATTACCATCCCGTTGGCCGTTATTGCAGGTATCTTAAAATAGTATGAACCTCGACGCTAAAATTCCGTCCGGACCAATGGCCCAAAAATGGGACAAACACAGGTTCGACTTGAAGCTGGTAAATCCAGCGAACAAGCGGAAGTACGATGTGATAGTGGTGGGAAGTGGATTGGCAGGGGCGTCAGCAGCAGCCTCGTTGGCGGAGCTGGGGTACAATGTAAAATGTTTCTGTTATCAGGATAGTCCGCGCCGGGCCCATTCAATTGCCGCACAAGGTGGTATTAATGCTGCAAAGAATTATCAGAACGATGGTGATTCGGTCCACCGTTTATTTTACGATACCGTTAAGGGTGGTGACTATCGTTCCCGTGAAGCAAACGTCTATCGTCTTGCGCAAGTGAGCACGAGTATCATTGATCAATGTGCCGCGCAGGGGGTGCCATTTGCACGCGAATACGGTGGACTCTTGGCGAACCGTTCCTTTGGCGGTGCGCAGGTGAGCCGTACATTCTATGCGCGTGGTCAAACTGGGCAGCAATTACTGCTCGGTGCTTATTCGGCACTAAACCGACAAATAGGCCTCGGTAAGGTCACGATGTACACCCGCACGGAGTTACTAGATGTTGTTTTGGTAGACGGCCATGCTAAAGGTGTCGTGGTCCGTGATATGGTTACCGGTGAGATCAGCCGTCATTCGGCACATGCGGTTGTGTTGGCTACCGGTGGTTATGGCAACGTGTTCTATCTCTCGACAAACGCCATGGGCTGCAACGTAACCGCGACTCATCGTGCCTATAAGCGCGGGGCGGCCTTCGCCAATCCTTGCTACACACAGATTCATCCGACATGTATTCCAGTGAGTGGTGATCACCAAAGTAAACTTACTTTGATGAGTGAATCATTGCGTAATGACGGTCGTGTGTGGGTGCCAAAAAGTGCCGAAGTGGCTGGAAAAATCAGAAACGGAGAATTGCGGCCTGGTGATTTAACTGAATCTGAGCGGGATTATTATCTGGAGCGTAAATATCCAAGTTTCGGTAATTTGGTGCCGCGGGATGTGGCCTCTAGAAATTCTAAAGAGGTTTGTGATGAAGGTCGCGGAGTTGTTTCCTCTGGATTGGGGGTTTATCTGGATTTCGCTGATTCTATTAGCCGAATGGGAGAAGATTCAGTCCGTGAACGGTATGGTAACCTTTTTGACATGTACGAAAAGATTACCGGATCGAACGCATACCAAAACCCGATGACTATATACCCTGCGGTACATTACACGATGGGTGGTCTGTGGGTGGATTACAACTTGATGAGTAATGTTCCGGGTTTATTCGTAATTGGAGAGGCTAATTTTTCAGATCACGGTGCTAATCGGTTGGGAGCCAGTGCCTTGATGCAAGGTTTGGCTGATGGGTATTTCGTGCTTCCTTACACGATTGGTCAGTATTTAGCCGAGGCAGGATTGGGTGACTGCCCGAAGACGGAGAGCGCAGAGTTTTCAGGTGCTGAAGATGAGGCGCGTGATCGTATTGATAAATTTTTATCTATCAAAGGTAAACGAACGCCCACTTCATTCCATCGCGAACTTGGGAAGATTATTTGGGAAAATTGTGGTATGTCTCGAAATAAATCTGGTTTGGAAGGTGCCATTGATAAACTTTCAGAGTTACGAGAGGAGTTTTGGAGCAACCTTAATGTGCCTGGAGAAAAAGAATCCCTAAATCAAAGTCTGGAACTTGCCGGTCGAGTGTCCGACTTCTTAGAGTTCGGCCAGTTAATGTGCCGTGATGCGCTCCAACGGGAAGAGTCATGTGGTGGTCATTTCCGTGAAGAACATTCAACACCTGAAGGGGAGGCTAAAAGGGATGACAAAAATTTTGCGTTCGTAGGAGCATGGGAGCATAAGGGTGAGGGCAATGAACCTGTGTTACATAAGGAAAAGCTCGAGTATGAAGAGGTTGAGATGACCCAGCGGAGTTACAAATAATGGGCAAATTACTTAACTTAAAATTGAAAGTCTGGCGGCAAGACGACGCTGAAGATCGAGGTCGGTTTGAGGAGTACGATGCTGATGGTGTAGATACGGACATGTCATTTCTTGAGATGCTCGATGTGGTAAATGAGAGGCTGATAGAGGATGGTAAAGAACCCATCGCTTTCGATTCTGATTGCCGTGAAGGTATTTGTGGTACTTGTTCCATGGTAATTAATGGCACCCCTCATGGTGGGCAGAAGGGTACGACTGCCTGTCAATTACATATGCGTCAATTTAGCGATGGTATGACCATTACTATTGAGCCCTGGCGGGCTTCGGCATTTCCGGTGCAGCGAGATCTCGTAGTGAACCGTTCTGCATTCGATCGCATCCAGCAGTCTGGAGGTTTTATTAGTGTGCGCACCGGGAGTGTTCCAGATGCTAATGCCACCCCAGTACCTAAAGAGGATGCTGATCTTGCTATGGATGCAGCCCAATGTATTGGCTGTGGTGCCTGTGTGGCTGCTTGTAAGAACGCCAGCGCAATGCTTTTTGTGGCGGCGAAGGTGTCGCATCTTAGTTTGGTGCCGCAGGGCCAACCCGAGCGCGAACGCCGTGCCTTGGCGATGGTGCAGCAAATGGATGATGAAGGGTTTGGTAACTGCACCGTCACCGGTTCCTGTGAGGCGGTGTGCCCCAAGGAAATCTCACTGGATTTTATCGCGCGCATGAACCGCGAGTACGGACGAGCGTTGATCAAGAGGGGCGAGGTTTAATTTTCGTTTGCCATCAGTCCGCGGGGGCGTAGCCTTGCGGCATGACTGAGCCCACTTCTGTTTCCCGCCGTCAATTTGTCGGCACCTCCGCCGTCGCTTCTCTAGCGTTTCCTTCCATTCTTAAGGCAAAAGATACGCAGAAGAAAATTGTGACCGGCGTGATTGGGCTCAGCCGCGGGATGGGCCATGTGGTGAAATATCTGGAAGCCTCCAATTGCGAGGTGGCGTACCTGTGCGATGTGGACAGCCGACGGGTGGCCAGCGGAATGAACCGCGCAAAGACTTCATTGGCGAAATTCCCCCAGACCAAAGATCCTCAGGGCATCGATGATTTCCGGCGGATTCTGGATGATAAATCAATTGATGCGGTATCGATTGCCACGCCGAACTTCTGGCATACGCCGATGGCTATTTTGGCAATGGAAGCAGGTAAGCATGTGTACGTGGAGAAGCCTGCCAGCCAGAATGCGCGTGAGGCGGAGTTGATCGTGGCCGCGGCGAAGAAATACAAGCGCAAGGTGCAGATGGGCAATCAGCGCCGCAGCCAGCCGGGTATCATTGAGGGAATCGAGCGGGTGAAGGCTGGCGAGATTGGGGCGCCGACATTTGCGCGCTGCTACTACGGTGGCAGCCGCGGTAGCATCGGCAAGGGCAAGTTTGTGAAGGCGCCCGAGTGGTTGGGCAAAAAGGGCTGGGAACTCTGGCAGGGTCCGTGTCCGGAGCGGCCGTACAAGGATAACCTCGTGCATTACAACTGGCACTGGCACTGGTTCTATGGCGGCGGCGAAATGCAGAACAACGGACCGCACTTTATGGACGTGGCCCGCTGGGGCTTGGAGGTGGATTATCCCGAACGCGTGACGATGCACGGCGCGCGCTATCATCATGATGACGATCAGGAAACGCCCGACACGGCGTATGCCACTTACGACTTCGGCAAGGTCGGTATCGGTTGGGACCAAAGCAGCTGCCATCCGCGCCGCCAAGAGAAGCGGCCGTTCTGCACCTTCTACGGCAAGGGCGGATCCCTGGAGATTCACGGTGCCGGCTACAAGCAGTTTGATCTCGGCGGCAAAGAGGTGAAGGCCAATCCCGGCAAATGGGATGACGGCTTTCACTTCGAAAATTTCCTGAACGCCATCCGTACCGATGAACCGCTCAATTCCGAAATCGGTGATGCCCAGATCAGCACGCAGCTCACGCATCTGGCGAACATCGCCTATCGCACCGGCGGCGCCATCGATGTCGATCCCAAGACCGGTAAGGTGAAGGACAATGCCGAGGCCATGGAACAATATTGGGGCCGCGAATATCGCAAGGGTTGGGAACCGAAGGTGTGACCGGCCAAGATGGAGCTTCAAGCCATACCGTCTCATTGAAGAAATGGACGAGATCGTTGTTTATGAATTCCGCCCGTGGTTCGTGTGTCTGCTGTACGCGATTCTGTTGACGATTGGCGTCGGCTATTTCACCCAGCAAAACGCGATCAGCTACACGGGCATTGACCTAATGGTGTTGTACTTATGCACGGTCACCACGCAGCACCGGAATCTGTGCAAGAAAGTCAGCCAAGCCACCGCCACGGCGGAATTTTCCGGAAGTAAATGGTCGTTCGCCAATCCGCTGCGGGTACAAATACCGCGCGAGTTTGGGTGATGCAACAGGCTATGCCACCGCGTCCATGCAGCGTGTGCAGAGTTCAGGATGGTTTTTGTATTGGCCGACCGATTCTTCCCAGCGCCAGCAACGGGTGCACTTAGTCCCTTCGGCCTTGGTGACGGAATAGGCGGCGGCCTTAGCGCTTGTGTCTTCGGTGAGTTTTAATTGGGAGATATTGATTAATTCGCGCAGTGTTTCGGCGTGGGCTCGGGCTGTTTTCAGTGCTTCAGGGTTAGCCGTTATGGTAACCCGGGCTTCGAGGGCTTTGCCGATTAGTTTTTCTTGGCGCGCTTTTTCTAGTTCCGTGAGGGAGGGCTCACGCAAGGCAAATAGATTTTCCCAATCAGCGCGTTCCTCATCGGTAAGGTTTAGGCTTTCCTCAGGCCAATCGGCAAGGTGTACAGAATCAGCTTTGTCGCCAGGGAGGAATTCCCAGGCTTCCTCGGAGGTGAACACACAGATAGGCGCGAGCATGCGAGTGAGGCCAGAACAGAGGCGTAGCAGAGTGGTTTGAGTAGCGCGCCGGCGCAGCGAATCAGCGGCATCAGCATAAAGGCGATCCTTCACACAATCGTGGTAGACTGATGAGAGTTCCACGGAAACGAACTGGCTGATGCGTTGGTATACCACGTGATATTCAAAACGTTCGTAGGCGGCGGTGACATCGCGCTGCATGGCGGTGAATTGATCGAGGATCCAGCGGTCAAGCGGCGTGAGATCAGCCTCGGCCACGGTGTGCTGGGCCGGGTCAAAATCGTACAGGTTGCTGAGCTGGTACCGTAGGGCATTGCGCAAATTGCGATAGGTCTCGGCAACCTTCTTGATTCGCTCGTTGCTGACGGTGATGTCGTTTCGAAAATCCTGCGAGGCGACCCAGAGCCGCACGATGTCCGCGCCATACTCGCCCACGTAGGCCTCGCTGGTCTGTGGTTTGGCGTAGCCACCTTGGCCCTGTTTGCTCTTGGAAATTTTTTCGCGATCGGCATCGACCATGAAACCGTGCGTCAGCACTGTCTTGAATGGCGGCGCGCCGTTGCCGGCGAGCGAAAGCAGCAGCGAGCTTTGGAACCAGCCGCGGTGTTGATCGCTACCCTCGAGATAGACATCGGCTTGCCAGTTCTCCACGCCGTCCTTTTCGGCATGATGCAGCTCAGGTCGCTGCATGATCACCGAGCGCGAGCTGGAACCGGAGTCGATCCACACATCGAGTGTGTCCATCGATTTACCGTCGGGATCGGGGCCTTCCCAGTCGTCGGGCTTCACGTCGGCCCAAAGGGCGGCTGTGTCGCGTTCGAACCAGATATTGGAGCCGTGTTCTTCAATGAGCGCGGCTGTGTTGCGCACGATGCGGGCATCGAGGATCGGCTCGGTGCCGGCATAAAACCCCGGGATCGGCACACCCCAGGTGCGTTGGCGGCTGATGCACCAATCGGGTCTACCTTCCACCGCGCCTTCGATGCGGTTCTGGCCCCAGCCGGGCACCCAGTTCACTTCGTTGATGGCGGCGAGCGCTTGTTGACGAAAATTCTTGTGATCGATCTTGATGAACCATTGATCCATCGCCCGGAAAATCACCGGCGTCTTACTGCGCCAACAGTGCGGGTAGCTGTGCGAATACTTCTCGTGATGCACCAGCCGATTGAGCCGGCGTAGGAGCGCGAGCACGGCTTCGTTGGCTTCGCTTGTACCGTTCTTTTCGAGAATGGCTTGGCCGACCAGCTCCGCAGGCATCTGTGCCTCGGCCGGCAGATCATCGGTGTGGGCGAGTTTGCCGGCGTCATCGACCGGCGAATAAATGGGCAGGCCGTTCTGGCTGCCGAGACCGTAATCCTCCAGACCGTGCCCGGGCGCGATATGTACGAACCCGGAGCCGGTGCTGTTCTCCACAAACGTATCGCCGGCCAGCACAGGGCCGGTCTTGTCGATGAACGGATGCACGTACCGCAATTCGCCCAGTTCCGCACCGGAAATTTCCCCGAGAGTCTCGACATTCTCCCAGCCGCACGTCTCGGCCACCTTGGGCTGCAGTGAGCTCTCAAGCAGATATGTTTCGGCGCCCACCTTTGCGCGCACGTAGGTGAACTGCGAATTGTATGCCACGGCTAGGTTGGCCGGCAGCGTCCACGGCGTGGTGGTCCAGATGATCAGGAACGTGTCGTCCTGTCCTTCCACCGGGCACTTCACAAAAATCGATTGGGAGACGTGATCCGCGTACTCCACTTCGGCCTCGGCCAACGCCGTACGGCAGGGGATGCTCCAGTACACGGGCTTTTTACCGCGATAGACAAAACCATTTTCAACGATATCCGCAAAGAGCCGCAGCTCATCGGCCTCATATTTTTTGTCGAGCGTGAGATACGGATTTTCCCAGTCGCCAAACACGCCGAGGCGCTTGAACTGGGTGCGTTGGTGATCGATGTACTTGCGCGCGTAGGCTTCGCATTCGCGGCGGATCTCCGCCGGGGTGGCGTCCTCACGGCCCGTCTTGCGCAGCTCCTGCACTACCTTGAATTCAATCGGTAGCCCGTGACAATCCCAGCCTGGCACGTACGGCACATTCTTGCCGCGCATGGTCTGGAACTTGAGGATGGCATCCTTGAGGATCTTGTTGAGTGCCGTGCCAATGTGCACATCTCCATTAGCAAAGGGCGGGCCGTCATGCAGCACGAAGGTCTCCTTGGACTGCGCGTGGCGCTCCCGAATGCGGCCGTGTAAATCCTCCGCATACCATTGCTCGAGCCGTTGTGGCTCACGCTCCACTAGGCCGGCTTTCATGGGAAAACCAGTCTGCGGCAGGTTTAGCGTATCTTTGTAATTCATGCCCGACAAAGGCGGGGACGCTATCAATCGCGCGGTAGCGTGTCAATGAAGCGGCAGCTCAATGCCCTCGATCCGCAGTAGGCGGACCTTCCATTTCATGCCGCCGGAAAAGCCCGTTAGGCTCCCATTGGAGCCCACCACCCGATGACAGGGCACAATCACCGGAATCAGATTGGCCCCACAAGCCCCGCCAACGGCGCGTGCGGCCTTGGGTTGATTGAGCTGATAGGCGAGATCACCATAGGTCTGCACCGTGCCGCTGGGAATGGCCAAGAGGAGATTCCAAACCGCCTGACGGAAGGCCGTGCCGGCGGTGAGATCCAACGGCGGCAGCGTGCGGGGGGTGTTGCCCTGCAACATGGTGTGCAAGACCGAGGTCGTATGGCGCAGCCACTTGGCGGGCGGTTCAATGGCGTCCGCCACCGGATCCGCCTTGGCTCGGGGAAACTGAAGCCTCGCCAGACCGGTCTCGGTAAACTGCGCGCGAAACGGTCCCAGCTCGGTTTCAATGAGGGCGGATTTCACGGCACGAAGCTATCGCGACACCAACTGGCCGCAAGCCAAACCGGTTTACAACTGCGGAATGAGCAGACTGAGGATACTCCAGAGCACAGTGATGAGCACGAGCGTGAGGAGAATAAAACGGTTACGCGCCACGCGTGTTTCCTTGCGCAGAGCGGTGTAGCCGTGGTTTCGCCCGGCCGCGAGATAGGTCACCAGCTTCTCATTGGGCGTCGGCTCCGGTGTGGTGTCCGTCTTCTTCAGGCGCAGCCACAAGCCATGCAGATCGAACTTCCGCACGCCCTGTTCATTGTATAGTCCGGGACAATCGGGTTCGGGAGGGAACAAGTCAGCTGGATTGGCATCACTTGAGAGGATGGGGTCCTTTGGCAGGGCCGAAGTTTCCTCCAGCGTGGTGCGGATCTCCGTGGCATTGCGGGAGGTGGAGACGTGTTCGAGATTGGCAATCTGCTGTTCCAGCCGCTCAATCTGGGAATTCAATTCCCGCGTGCGCGATTTCATCACATTAGATTTGCCCCCGAACCACCCCATGAACCGCTAACCTTTCATCAATAGGACTGTGAGGATGCCGGCCCCAATCAACAGCACGGGCCAAGTGAGGGCCAGTCCCCAAAGACACATTTGGGCGAAAGACCGCGGCATGGACATACCACTGGATCCGGTAGTGGTCGGTGCCGAGAACACGCCGGATTCCTCATCGCTTTCGCCGTTGAGTAGGATCCATTTCAGGCGCGCTGAATTCAACTCCATGCGGGCGTTTTCGATGGTGGTCAGATTGCGGGTGAGCAGGACCTTCCATTGTTCGTCGTGCGTGTCCACTTCCTCCAAGGCTTGCACCTTGGTCATGGCATCGCGCAAATCTTCAATCGTGCGGGCCATTTGCTCGGCCTCGCGCTGTGTGTCCATGTGCGCTTCCTCCATCAAGCCTAGGCTGCGCGTCAACTCGTGCATCATCTCCTCTCGGCCGGTTTGAAATTCCGAGAAGCGACGGCGCGATTCTTCCACGGTGGCCTTCTCGCGTTCCAGCTTCTCGCGGGCACGATTCAGCTCGGCCAGCTTCGTTTGCAGCGAAGTGGCTTGGTGATCCAATTCCTCCCGATCATCCGACATCACAGTCGTCCGTTTGGTGGTAACGGGAAAATCCTCCTCCAGTAAATCCGGCTCATCGAACGCAGCCATGGCAAAAACGCTAAAACGCCGAACAGCAAAAGTAAAGCACAGGTTGGGGTGTGCAGCGAAAAAGGCCCCAAGCGATGGGGTTAATGCTCAAAATTCCGTGCGCGCTGGAGACCATAGGCCAACGGGCCGAAGCCGACACCCAGCGAGAAGGCAAAGAACATACCGATGTAAATGGCCTGCTGTGTTTCATCGGCCCGGCCGAATATTTGCCAGGGCGATCCGAATGGCGACCCGATGCCGAGCATCATCACGGCCATGCCGATGTACACGAAGCTCACCACTAAACAAAACGTTCCGCCAAAGCCGGAGACGATTTTACTGGGGTTATCTTCCTTGAGATCGGGATACATCACGCCCATGCCCATGGCGAGGCCGTTTAAGGCCAGAGCCATCACAGAGATGCCTCCGCAGAAAAACACTTTCTGAGCCATCGGTAAGTGCAGCATGTTGCTAGAAAGCCAAATAAGCGGAATGGAGATCGCTAGGGAAATGCTGGTAGCGAGCATGAATTTCACGCCTACCACGCGGTTCAAGCCGAGCGGGGAGAGGCCGACGATCCAGAGACGTTTCCCTTCCAGCGAAAACTGTGGGTAAACGAAACGCGTGGTCAACGTGGCGAGATTCAGTGCGCACGCGGCAAGGTTCATAAAGCTCACGAGCTTGGAAAAATAATCACCGCCAAACCGGCCGCTGGCAAAGAGTGAGGTGAATTGTTCCGTGAAAAATCGGAGGTTCAAAATGTAAATACCGAGGATGCCAAACAGGATGAGCGATTGACCCCATTGTGCGGTGTCACGCCAAAAGATTCGGATATCCTTGAGCACCACGGCACGCACATCCGGCGAGAGCAACGGCACGCGTTGCAGGGCGCTGTCTAGGAAACCGGGCGTGTAATCGAAGGCCTTGCGTTTTTCCTGTTGCGCGCGATACCAGGATTGAAAGCGGGCCGTCAGCGAGGTTTGCCAGATCACACTAATGATTTGTGCCAGAGCCGTTAGCAGAATAATCCAGGCGCCAGTGCCAATCAGTGTGAGGTGTTGCAAGGGGGCTTCGCCACCGAACGCAGTAAGCCATTGGTTGGATTGGAGGAGGAAAACAAATAGCATTCCCAGAATGCCGCCAGCCGCCAGCAAATGGGCGCTGCGGGAATTGAGAACCCACGAGATCACGGCGAGTAATGGAATGATCCCTAGCCAAATGGGGCCCAGCGCCGAGATAGTTTGGTGAGCTGGCACGGTGGCTTCGTGGACGGGCGTGAGCTTGGTGAGCCGCCAATGGTTGAGGTCAGTATCCGGCAGGTTGGCGGCGGGTTGCTGCCAAAGCTCCTGGGCGGTGGGGCCGCGGATGTGCTCACTGAAATTGGTGCTAGTGAAGGTGAGGCGAAGTCGGTTGGCGTCTTCGCGGGTCAGTGTGCCTTCAAAGTAATTGCCGTGATCGGTGACCATAACTGTGTCACCGGTCAGTTCGTCATTTTCATCCACCTTCTCCACGGCGCGACGGAAATAAAGCCGATACGTTACGGTGGGCTCAG
>Ga0315320_10002379_pt1 | contig 15455 bp, 9 predicted proteins | sample M140m21515metaG_FD_203458 | JGI IMG/M metagenome (GOLD analysis project Ga0315320, IMG submission 203458) | Ammonia-oxidizing marine archaeal communities from Monterey Bay, California, United States - M1 40m 21515 | ecosystem: Environmental > Aquatic > Marine > Coastal | place: USA: California... | reverse complement strand
GGGGGCCCCCCGTGCGGGGGGCCCACCTCTCTGTTTGTCTATTCAGTTCGTATCTAGTTCAAGAGCCAGAAGCTCCCCAGGTTGTAGTCCCCGTCCATCGCCGGCGGGCTATCGAACGTATTCAGAGTGGGATCCTTGAAGATCGTCCAGAACGCACCCAGGTCGGCGCCCGTCTCTGGCGGGTTCGCACCCGCAGCGCCCAGGTTGAACCCGTCGGGGCCAAAGACGGTGTTGCCCAGGGCCACGAAGCCGATCCCGGTCAGCTCCCAGCCGGCCCCGGACAGCCCATCGATCGTCTCCTGCAACGTTTCCGTTCCGCCGCTGGTCGGCTGCAGGCCGAGACTCAGCGCGGTGTCGACATCCAGGATGGGCATCTCAAGCCAGGCGTATCCTCCATCCACAGTCGTAAAGAGCTCACCAAAGTTCTCCGATGCATCCGTGGTCAGCTGCACCGCTGAGCAGTCGTCGGGATTCGCGGCGGGGTTACTCACATCGCTCACCGACGCTGTATTGATGCTGATTGTCCCAGTGCAGGTCCCGCAGTCTGGGCTCAAGACACCGAAACCGTAGTTGGACGTTCCACTCCACTGGATCGTCTGCTGGCAGCCAAGGACCTGGGCATCCAGGCTGACCCAGTAGCGAAGGATGAACGTTCCACTCGCTCCACCGCCTGTGATGTTCACAGTGCCGCCAAAGGTCGTCTCTTCGAACGCTCCATCGTCGTCGTCGTCGTCGTCGTCGTCGTCGTCATCGTCGTCGTCGTCGTCGTCCGCGGCGTCGTCGTCGTCCGCGGCGTCGTCGTCGTCCGCGTCGTCCGCGGTGTCATCGTCATCACCACCTCCTCCACGTCCACCTCGAGCGGTGCATGCGCCCATCGCTAATGCGAGCAGGAGAAGAAGAAGGCTTTGGAGTGTCTGGCGCAGCGTCATAAGGAGTCCTTTCACAGGCGCGGGACCCTACCAGAAGCACTCACTGGAGAACGCAGGTTTCTATCCGCCCGCCTGGGGCAAAAGCAGACCGAGCGGAGGCTCCTTAGTCCACGAACTCTGAGCGAATCGCACGGAGTGCATCGGTCCCAACCACGTGGACCTCGGTGCAGAAATCGCAGCGAACCTCTGGCTCCTCACCGAGTTCGATCATCTCATCGATCTCGCTGGGGCCCAGAAGCTTGACTCCCGCATAGACGCGGTCGGCGCTACATCCACAAGCCCACTGCAGCGGGGTCGACCCCATCCACTCAATGTCCAGGCCAGGTACTGCCCTGGCAGCGACCTCTTCGAGCGACCCTTCGGTGGACAACGTCCGATCGAGAAGACCGGGTGCGACTGCTTGCTCAAGAGATGCCGTGCTCGCACCTGGAAGCGCCTGCACCATCACACCCACCACCTCACGGGGTGGGAGATCCAGCCCTCGACTCGTCAATACTCTCACGACGGTCGGAACCTGATCGCTCGTCCGTAGGTAGGACTCCAGATCCCCATCGACGTCTCGTGTCGTGAGGGCGACTTGCCCCTGGGTGTAGTGACCGCTTTGTTTTTGCCGGAGCACGGACAACGTTCCCGACTCAAGCGCCTGATCGATGCTCCCCTGGAATGCCGGGATGGTGGCGAACGCCCGCAGGTCTCCCGGTGCCCGCACGTCGACGTTCAAGGTGCCGAGTGGGCCTCGTCCCATCCACTGACCCGAGACTCGGTACCACTCTTTGTCCATGACAGCTGTCAGCACGAGCGAGGTCATCCCTCGAGCGAGCGCCTCTGCGCCACCTGCGACCAGTCCGTGACGACGCTGTCCCTCGTTCACGAGGGTAGTAGTGCGGGCCGCGACGACCCTCAGGGAGGCCTCCCTGGCTACGCCCCGGATCAATCGGTCGGTAGGTTCGAACACGTCACTCTTTTCGTGGCTGTGGCAGTGAGGGGCGCGGAGATAGCACAATGGTGCGGTGAAGCCGACCAAACAAGGTTCTCAGCTCGGACGCTCCCCCCTCGGGTGGTTCTTCCTGCTCTTCTGTTTCTACCTTCAGCCCTGGACTGCGTCCGCGATTCAGGTGGACTTGAGCGACCGCTCGGCCGACGCCAACTACACCGTCTGGGTCACCACGAGCCTCGATCTCACCCAACCGGGCCAGCCGGTCTCGCGGGTCGAGTTTCCTCCCGGAATCGATTCAGTGGATGTCGATCTCCCCGGTGACGGACCGCACTGGGTCTTTCTGCACGAGCGCTTCCAACCCAAAGGCGGACCTCCGCTCGACCTGTTCCTCCCTCACAGCTTGCTGCCGCTCGAGGACACCGGCGCCCAAATAGGCTTCACGTCCGTAGAACCCAACCTGCTCATGAAACGAGAGCGGTTCTCCACGAGCCCCAGCGTTCTCAAGCGCCTCGCCATGGTCATTCTGCTCGTCTTTGGTGGTGGGTTTGGTCTGCGCACGGCGTTGCGTGGCTCTGCGGCGAGACCCGGCCGTCGATGTGCCCCCCTCGCCGGAGATGAGTTGCAACCCGCAGGCGGGACACACCGCCACGTGTTTATTGCCTTGCTCGGAGCAGGGATCGCGCTGCGGATCCCCGGGTTCTTTACTGAGTCTCTCGATCTTCTTGAGGTCTCCTATCTCCCAGGAATCGGACGCCCAGCGCCCTTCGCGGAGGGAGCATCGGGGCTCGCCAGCATCGGTGGGATGCTGCGTGAGCTGGCCGCCCTTTACTGCCTCGATCTCACCCACCCACCGGTCTATCACGCAGTCCTCGGTGTGGTGGGTTTACTTGGCGCTGCAGATTGGCTTCTCCGGGTCCCCGCGTTAATCACCTCGCTCGTCTCCTCGTGGCTCGTCTGGCAGCTCGGGCGACGCTGGTCTGAGCGCACGGGGCTCGTCGCTGTCGGCCTGTTCACTTTGGCAGCCCCCGCGATCTACTTCGGCCAAGACGCCACGCCGTACGCGTTCGTCGGGACTGTTGCCCTCGGAGCGAGCTGGGCGCTGCTGCGCGCCCTTGAGTCCGGAGAACCCCGTCACTGGCGTTGGTTCTACGGCTCGCTCGTCGTGGGCTTTCTCTGCCACTACAACGTCGCACCATTCGGTCTGGCCCTGATCTTCCTCCTCGTTGCCTGGGTTGCCCGCGCACGCGCATCACGGGAGTGGCGTGCGGCATTGCACCTCGGACTCGGAGAGGCGCTGAAGCTCGCCATCTTCCCGGTGTTCTGGACGTGGCTGCACTTCTCAACCTTCCCGACCGTCGCCCAAGACACTCGACTCGTCGCCGACACCTACATGACGGACCCAGGTTGGTTTTCATTCCTCCTCGACTTTACGAAGGTCACTGCAGGCATTCGGGCCGATGGACCGACCTGGGCCCTTCTCGGCGCGCTCCCGCTGATGGCACTGGGGTTTGCCACGGGCTGGGGCGGAGGGGCGGACTCCGGGAGGCAGCGCAATCGGAGACTCCTAGTACAGCTGCTGCTCTTCCTAGGGGTCACCTTCGTTGTCAGCACCCTCTTCTTCTACGAAAACGCCCGTACCCATCTCGGTGGCCGCGTCTTCTACGGATTCCGTTGGGTGGGCTGGTACCACCCTATTCTTCTCGCCACCGCCGCCATCGGGCTTGTCGCGGGCCGCGCCCCGATGTGGCTTCGGGCCGGGCTCCTTCTTGTCTGGACCGGGGGAGCCCTCCCATCGACGGTGCGTCACCTCTCCGAGCCCGCCCGGCCCGACTACGCTGGAGCCGCAGAGCTGTTCCTGGAGGAATTCCAGGATGGAGACGCTATCGCGACGCTTCCCGCATGGTTCCAGCGAGGAAACCTCGCCTTTTATCTCTTTGAGACAGGGCGCGTGCGCCGTCTCCCCGGGATGGGCGAAGGCGCGTGGGACATCGACGGAAAGCGCATCACCCTCGAGGCCGTGCACGCGGCGCTTCCATTCGAGACGACCGCCCGTTCGAGCCACGTGGAGCGACTCTGGGTCGCGACGGTTCGGGAGACCATGTTCGGACGAGACAAGTTCGATCCACATGTAGCGGCCCAGGCCGTGGCGTGGGCCGACCAACACATGGACTTCGAAGAAGAATGGGTTCTCGACCGGCTCGTGTTACGTCGCTACCGACGAAAGGCCAATGACCTGCACCCAGCGGATGCACCGCTGCGCCTGGACTCGAGCACAGTCCCCCTGATGGCGCGAACCTATCCTCCTCTAGAGGGTCCGATCAGCTTTGAGTCCCCTGGTTCGATGTCCAAGCTCAAGCTGCTGGGCCCCACTCTGCTGTACCAGGCTCCAATGACGGCGGGCTGTGTCGCCTACCGACTCGACGGGCTCCCAGACGGATTGAAACCCGAATCGAGCCTGCACTGGTACTTCGATCTCAGGATCCCGGGTCCAGCCAGGCCTCGTCTCCACACAGTGGGGAGCGCAAAGGTCGCGAGAGACACGATCGAGGGAGGCACCCGGGTCATCGCCGTGGGTCCCCCGTGTGACGGCCCCGCGTTGCGTCTCGACTTGAGTCGGAACGCGACTACCCAATAGGGCAGGACGCCGGGTCTGCTCAGCTCAAGGCAAGCTCTCGTGATAGGTCACGCGCCGGTTGGGTTTGCCCGCATGTCGTGCGTACCGGAGCGCAGCGATCAGAGGGACTCCGCTCCAGCGTGCCTCCACAGATGCGTCGTAGAGAGCGAGTGGAGCCAACCAACGAGAGTCGGGAACTGCCCGGGCGACCGCAGCCACGAGAGGAGCCGGGATCTGGTTCCTTGTGGCGAGCCTGAAGAGGCGCTGGAGCACTTCAAATGGCACGGGATTGCCCTCAGCACACCAGGCCTTCCACTCCCCTCGACTGTGGGCGTCGGGTTGGATGGCAGGAATCCCCCGCTCCACCATCAGACGCTCAAGGTGGGAGTCCGGCGCTGGATAGGCGAGATTCACGCGAGGGAACTCCGTACCCAGCTCCTGATTGAGAGTGAGGGTGCTGAGGGCGTCATCAAAGGGCTCGCCAGGGTTGGCGATCATGTTGAAGGTCAGAAGCCCCACGTTGTGCCGTTTCAGTCGCTCGGCAGCCCGACGGATGGCTTCATCTCTGGTAGGTCGACCGAGCAGATGCGCCCGGTTCGCTTCGCTCCCTGTCTCCAGGCCGATCCCGACCACACGTGCACCCGCCTCTGCCAACAGCCGCGCGTTCGTCTCCGTCACCGTCTCCGGCGAGGTGTTGCATGAGAACGGGATCCCTACTTCCCGTGGGTAGCGTGTGGCCAGCTCCTCCAACCACACCCGCGACGGAGCGAAAAGGTCGTCGGCGAAGTGAATGCGGAGCAAGGGCCACCGGGAACGCACCGCCTGGATTTCACCAATGACTCGGTCCACCGATTTCCGGCGCACGGTAGGACGCTGACCGCCATACCCATCTCTCAAAGGCGGCAGGTAGCAAAAACCGCAGCTGTGGACACACCCACGCCCAGTGGCGAAACGTTTCCACGGGAACCGACCCAAGAACGGGTAGCGCTCGTAATAGAGGCCACGATGGGGCATCGGCAACCCGTCCAGGTCCGGCGGCTCCCCCCAGGGGTTGGTATGCAGGCCGGACTCATCGCGCCAACGCAACGCGGGCACATCCGACAATTGGGTCCGGTGCTCGAGGGCGTCGAGTAGGGCAGGAGCACAGTCGTCGAGCTCCCCCATGAGCGCTCCCCAGGCCCCCACACGTTCGATGAGACCCTCATCGAACGTGGCGGCGGTCCCGACGAGCACGGAGCGCACAGATTCAGGAAGATCCCGCACGGTGGCCCGGGTCCATCTCTCTCCCATATAGGCCCCCTGAATGAGGGCGACGTCCGGTTGAAAGCGGACGACAGAGTCGATGAATCGTGGCTCCTGGTCATCCACAAACAAGCGGACGTCATCTCCTCGGACCCGGAGCACGCCAGCGACATCGCACAGGGCAAGAGACTCATCGACGGCCGCAGCCTGGAGGATCGCGATACGCACGGCAGGACGATAGCGGGACTGAGTCTTGCTCGAATGGGTATGCCCCCCGGCACGCCGTCTACGGCCGCCCGGGTACGATGCCGTCGGATGAGACGTCTCTCCATTCCCTTCGCAGCGATCGCCGCTGTCCTTATCGTCAGCAGTCCGCTGCTCTGGGGCGGTGGGGTCGACCTTCCCGACGACGCCTCGTACTACGGGCTCGCATCGTGGGAGTGGCTCGCCCGCGCCGTTCGAGATGGCGTGTCACCCTGGTGGGTCAGCGGCAAGCTCGGCGGGGTCTCTCTGTTTTCAGATGTCGTTCCCCAGGGCCCCTTCTATCCGTTCGCCTGGCTGGGTCTGGTCCTGCCGGTGATTCCAGCCATGGGTCTCTCCGCGCTGCTCCACGCGGTCGGGACGCTGTTCGCGGTGCGATGGCTCGCGCGGATTCACGGTGTGAGACGTGAACTTGCGTGGCTGGCAGGGGCTGGTGTCGCGGCAGGGCCTCTCGCTGTCTGGGCTGCCATCGACTTCCAGGTAGACGCCTGGCCAACCTTTCTCTGGTTTCCCATCGTCCTCAGTTGCCTTGAGAATAGCGCTCAGGCCCGCGCCAGCCAGGACAGGACAGCCTGGACGCGATGGATCGCGTTGGGCGCGATGGCCACGTCATTGATGCTTCTGGGTTCACACCTTCGGCTTGGAAGCGCGGCGGGGGCGGCACTCGCCCTCTGGTCACTGCTCCGCGGCAAGGATTTAGGGGGCGCCGCGCTTATGGGCACCCTCGGCCTAGTCGGTGGTGCCCCTGCATACCTACCCATGCTTCTCGAAGCGCGGGTTCAGAGCATGGGGAGCGGCCTCCCTGCCCTGGGAACCTCACCCGACCTCGCCTTGGGTTTCTGGAATATCGCTGGCTGGCTCACTCCAAAAGTCATGCTCTTCGACCGGGACCTTGGGGTGGGGGCGCTTCTCGGTGTCGGCGTGATCGTGGCTGTCACCTCGCTGCTCCGCGCCGAGCCCCAGTGGCGGAGGACCGCCCTGTTTGCCGGGCTCCTAATGCTTGCGGGAACCCGGGTCCCAGGCGCCCGGCAGCTCCTCGCCCCCCTGACGCTTCTCACCCACCCCGTGAACCTCGTGTATCCGGCGCTCGCTGTCATCGTGCTCGCTGTGCTCGGGGCCGGGGGCCTCGACTGGCTGCTTCAGAGACGCCGCGTACGAAGCAGCGAACGTCGGATCATCGGGGCAGTCGTCCTGGGGCTGCTCGGACTCGCGAGCCTTCGTCTGGCTTTGGGCGGGAACGCATTCGCTTCGGCTTATGCACACACGCTCTACGTCCTGGCGGTCCTTCAAGGTGTCGTGATTCTTGGCCTGGGTGCCCTCTGGATTCGGCGTGGAGAGGCTCCCGTCCAGGGCCTCGTGCTCCTCGCTCTCGCAGACCTCGCGCTGTTTGGCATCCGTTCCCACCTCGCAGTGCCTTCTGCCCCCCTCAGGGCCACAGGAGCCGTACAGGGTGACGTCAGCCTGCTCTACGAGGGATACCTGGACGTCGAAGACCTTGCTCGGGGCTTTGAAGCGCCCAGAGCCGATATGGATGACGAGGACAACCGTGCTCTCCGCCGCGCAGAACGATCTCAGGCCCACGAGGAGGAGGTCGTCGCATACGAGGTCGAGGCTCCACTCGTTCAAGCGCGTCTCCTCGAACGCCCATGGCCCGTCCACGCGGGGATGGCTTTGCATGTGCAGGGCATCGCAGGGCGCAGCAAGGTGCTCCCCGCGCGCACAGCAGCCCTGTTGGAACCCCTCGCCGACGATCTCGCCGACCTCACTGGGGCCGGAGGCGCGGACACTGATGTGCTCACCCACCTGTTCGCACCCGGGGGAAGAGGTTGGCGAGTCCTGGAGATCTTCGGCGCTCGCACCGCGGTTTGGGGAACACAAGTTCTCGCACGCAGACCCAGCAGCAATGGCCCCTGTCGACTGATCTCTGCGAACACGGTCGAAGAGAATCAGGGACGTCGAATCAACGCACTGCTGGACCGCGGCGGTGCCTCACACCCCGCGCTCCTCGAAGCGCCCCTCCCCGAGGGCCCCGCTCCTGGGCCGGCTCAGATGCTCTGCTCGACGAGCGGCACATCGATCATTCAGGATGTCTCGGTCCCAAGCGGTCGACGTGCGCTGGTCGCGGTTCGCCGTCCTCTGCATCCAGGCTGGCATGTGGTTGACGAGCCCACTGGCGCCGAGTTGAAGCCGTTTCCAGTCGATCAGGTGCACCAAGGGGTGCTGCTCGATGCCGGAGAGCATCGGCTTCGCTGGCAGTTCGCGCCTCCAGGCCTGCGTACCTCCCTCGTGGCAGCAGGGATTGCCTGGTTCTTCATGCTCGCCGTCCTCGCTCGAGCGCACCGGGGGCGACTCATCCCCGTGATGTTGCTGCTCCTGGCGACACCACTGAGTGCGGGGGCAACCGAGGGCACACTTTTGGGCGCCGAGCCTGGAGTGTCCTATGAGGTGTTACTCACGAGTTCACTCGACCTGACCCAGGACAAACACATCCTCGGCCGAGCCCCACTTAGCCCAGAGGCCCCAGACTTCGTCCTGCCCACGCACCCTGGGCCCAACTGGGTCTTCCTTCGGCAAGAGATCTCCAGGCCTTCCAGTCCGCCGCTCGTCTTCCACCGCCCGGCCGACTTGCTGCCTCTCTCCGACGCCGATTCTGTCGTGCTCCACGCCGTACCACGCGACTTGGCGCTGCTCCGAGACCGACGAGACGCAGCACCAGGGTGGTGGCGGGTGCCTACCGTGCTCGCCTTCCTCGTCCTTGTGGGGTTGCCCTTGCTTCGGCGGCGCCTCATGCGTGGCACTCCCGGCTCCCACGTCCGAGAAGAGCACGCGGTTGTCGTCCCCCACGAGGTCGCCGCCGCTCCCCCACGGCGGGAGTGGGCACTCCTGGGAGCTATCCTCGGCACTGCTGTCCTCCTACGACTCCCTGGAATGGGAGCTTCCCTGGATCTCCTTGAGTGGTCGTACGGACCGGGGAGCAGCCGCATCGTTCCCCTGGGTGAAGAACCTTCGCTCGCACAGTGGTTGATGGAGGCTCTGCTCGATCCCCCGTGCCTCGAACTTGTCCACCCGCCTCTCTGGCATTGGCTTTCCAATGGGATCCACAGCATCACAGGGGGACTCGAATGGGCGATGCGCCTTCCGTCGCTGCTGCTCTCAGTAAGTACCGCAGCCCTCATTTGGTGGCTGATGCGTGGAGTAAGCCCCAGGGTCGGACTCGCCGCTGCCGCAGCCTTTGCCATCGCGCCGCCCGCAGTGCACTTCGGGCGCGACGCGACTCCCTACGCGCTGCTGGGATTTGTGTGCGTCTCCTCGCTGATCCTGCTCCTTCGGGCGCTGAGGCTTGGCTCCGTTGCGTCATGGGCCGCCTGGGCCGGGATCCTGGTCGCTGGGTTTCTGACTCACTATGCGACCGTCTTCTTCGGCTTAGCGCAGGTCGCAGCGCTATTGGTCCTCGGAGTCCGAACTCCTGGTGCAGGAAGGCTGGCAGCCGCGCAAGCATGCAAAGCAGGCATCTGGGTGCTCCCTCTCCCCGTCGCATGGACCGCACTCCACTTCTCGCACTTCGGCGCAACGGCACTAGATACCCGCCTCTACGCAGACACCTACCCCCTCGACCCCGGTGCGCTCCGGTTCTTCGGCGAGTTCGGCTCAGTGGCTCTGGGCATGCCACCCAGCCTCGGCACCGCAGCGTTGGTACTGGCCTTCCTCGCTGGGTTTGGGCTGCTTCGCATCGCGCGGGAGCTTCCAGCTCTCGGCGTCCTGTTGGCGGCGACCACTGTGGGTTTCGTCATCGGCTGTGGGTTCTTCTACTGGAACTTGATCACCGAGCTCGGCGGACACGTCTTTTGGGGGTTTCGGTGGGTCTCGTGGTTCCTCCCGGCCGCCCTCTGCATGGCCGCTGCAAGCCTCAACCGAGCATGGAGTTGGGCAATGGCAGCTGTCTGGGTCGCCGGAGCCCTGTACGCGCCGTCGATGAGCAGTGGCATCTCCACCCGACCCGACTATCGCGGGGCGGCAGCGCTGATCGCGGAAGATATTCAGGAGCGGGACGGGCTCGCCGCGCTCCCCCTCTGGGGCCAACGGGGTCCAGTTCGAACCTATCTCGTGGATCTCATGGGAGGCACCTTCACCGACACGGACGGAACTGCGGTCTGGAACCTCGACGGAAAGAACACCTTTCTGGAAATGCATGACGAGCGACTTCCGTTCGAGAGTTCAGCCAGAAACGCCCACGTGGATCGACTCTGGGTCGTCGTGCCAGATGAGCGAATGTTCGGAAGGGAGAAATTTCGGTCCGCGGTGGCTGCACAGGCGTTGGAGTGGGCAAACAAGACGATGACCTTGGTGCGCACAGTTGAACTCGACCATCTCACGCTGGCGCTCTACGACCGGGGTCCCATCGAGTTCCCTCCGAGTATCAACCCTCTCTCCACCGGCGCAGTCCCCTACCTTGAGCCGAATGCACCACCTTGCGCTCATGGCGTAGATGAGTGGCAATTTGTACTGCGAGCAACAACGGCAGAACGAGTCTCGCGGGTGGCGAACGGGACCGTGAGAGCACTCGTCACCGAGCCCTCGAACCGAAGCTCCTCCTTGCTTGTCAGGGGCGGCGACTGCACCGGTCCGCCGCCAGAAATTGCATTTGAACCTCCCAACATGATGCCCGGCGTGACCGGCATTCCTTGACACAGAGCCCCTTAGCCGGCTACCTACTTAGGGTCCACAAGTCGCGTTTCGATAGAGACACCACGAATTTCCCTGGAGGCAACGATGAACTGGCGACCTGCTCCTGTTCCGAAGCCGACCCCGAAGCCCGTCCCGCCGCAGGACTAGTGGTCGAACGACGGTCTCTCGATCGTCGTTTGCCGCAAGTCCGGGTGCCCTGTTCCTCGGATTAGGGGTGGCTTCGTACGGTCGAATATTTTGTGCAGGCGCCGCTGCCCTCAGGGCGGCGGCGTTTCTGCGTCTGGAAGTCCGATGATTGAGTCCTATCGCGGTGTCCATCCGCTCATCCCCGACACCTCCTGGGTTCACCCCTCGGCCGTACTGAGCGGTGACGTCGAACTCGCTGGTGGCGTATCCATCTGGCCTACTGCAGTGCTCCGTGGGGACCAGGGCGCGATCCGAATCGGGGAGCGCAGCAACATCCAGGATGGAAGCGTTGTGCATAACACCGGCAATCTCTCCACGACCCGAGTCGGTGCCCGAGTCACGGTCGGGCATCGAGTCATCCTGCACGGCTGTCAGATTGAAGATGACGTCCTCGTGGGTATGGGGGCGATCGTGATGGACAACGCAGTCGTCGGAGCGGGGTCAGTGATCGGTGCCGGCGCCCTTGTCACAGCAAACACCGTGATTCCACCAGGCTCCCTCGTGCTCGGATCCCCTGCTCGAGTGCGACAGGCTGTCAACGACAAGCTACGCAGCTGGATCGAGCATTCTTGGCAGGTCTACTACGAGCGCTGTATCGAGGAACTCGCGAACGTGTAGTTCGAGGCCTCCCTCGCTGAGTCGACAGCGTCCAGCCAGCCCTTTTGGCTCTCGAGTTCCGCTTCCGAGTCCAGCGGAGCGACCATAGGCCCCGGTCGCCACTCCACACCCCGCCCCTCTCCGTCCAGGACCCGTCCCGCTTCCACATCGAGAGAAGCCAGGGCGAGCGGAATGTCCGCGGCGCTCCAGGCCTCCATCATCCCCAGGAACTGCCCTTCTTCCACCGGGTCGACGAAGCGATAATGGACGCGATACATGACCGCGTTGTGGAACCAGGCAGGATAGGCAACCACTCCGTTGCAGCCCAGTCTCCAGCCGCTGATGAGCATCAACTCCATGACTTCTCGACCCGCTCCGAGACCCGGGTGGCTCTGACCTGGGAGACGAGGCTGCTCGGGCGCGAAGTCCCTGTAGGGGTTTTGCAGAGACAACCACTCCATGGAGAGCCAAGGTCGGCTCTCCGAGCCGGGTAAGTCATGAGTCCGGTGGTCATCACCATCGGGTCCAAAACGAAGACCCGCTTTCACATCCACGAGCGTGGCGCCCTCGTCACCATCCCGGATGGTGAATCGCTGGATAGACTCGCCAGTCCCCTCGATCCGGATGCGTGGTTCGTCCCGTGCGACCTCCACAAGCCTCTCCCACAACCCGTACCTCTGGAACGCATAGAGCAAACCGGCCTCTGAGTAGGTGCCCAGAAACAGACGACCTGAGCGTTCCTCCGGTGCGCCAACCAACACGTCGGGTTCCCAGGAGAGATTCTCATCAAGTTGATGGAGTTGAACCGAGTCGAGGTGCTTCGCGATGCGCCAGAGCCGAGAGCGCTCAGGGATATGAACGAGTTCGTCCACCCGCCCCCTGCGAAGCTCTTCGAACGCAGCCCTCCATGCCGAAAACGGCATTAGAAGTTCGCACGCTGTGCGGGAGGACACATGTCCCTCAGATACCACGCCCCGCAGACTCCTTGCGTCCCATTCGCCTGGACCACAGGGAGAACAGACTTCACACAACACACTCCTTGCAGGGCCTGTCATGTCCTCCAAGAAGGACGGCCGGGCTCCCACGCGGGTGCCCGGCCGTCCTACTTGACGAAGAGGGAGCGTAGCCCCTACTCAGCGCTCTCTTAGTGCGGGGCTGCGGGCTTGCCGTGGTCCTCGGCTTTGCCATGGTCCTCGGCTTTACCGTGGTCCTCGGCTTTACCGTGGTCCCCAGCCTCACCGTGGCCCTCCACAGCATTGGGGTTGGCCTCGAACCAGCCACGCGGGAGCTTCTCCCGACACCCGTCGTAGTCCTTCTCCTCCATACACGCGTTCCACTCGGCCTTTTCGGCTTCGAGCATGACGAAATTTCCCGTCTCCGGGACGAGGAAGTCACGGCTGAGCAGGTCGGTCATCGTGAGCGCGAAGAAGAACGCCACGAAGATGACCGTGCCAAGGAACACCACCGTGTTGAGACGGTCATCCCACAGGAGGTGCATGAAGAACGTCACCACCAGACTCGCTTTGAAGGTCGCGACGATCATCGCGACGATCAGGGAGTACGGCTGCGGGATCCCGAGCTCAGAGACCCCAATCGTGACCACGGTCAGCACAGCCAGAGCGCCGAAGACCCCCAGATACATGGAGAGCGGCGCGATGTGCTCGTGATGCTCACCATCGGCGTGCGCAGCGCCGGCAGACAAATGCACGTTTTTACGGTTCATGACAGCCCTCTCACTTCACCAGGTAGAGAAGCGGGAACAGGAAGATCCAGACAAGGTCGACGAGGTGCCAGTAGAGACCAACATTCTCGACGTAAGCGTAGTTGCCGTCCATGAAGCGCCCCTTCTGGGCCGCGAACAACAGGTAACCCAAAAATCCGATTCCGATCACGACGTGAACGCCGTGAAGCCCGGTCAGGCAGTAGTAGATAGCGAAGAAGATAGGCATCAAGCCTGTGCTGCCTTCGTACGCGTAGTGCCCAGCAGGGAAAATGCCCAGATGGAACTTGTGCGAGTACTCGAAGTACTTGACCACCATGAACATGCAGGCGAACACGATGGTCAACGCCAGGTTGATCTTGAGAGCCTTCGGGCTCTTCGTCTGGGCCCCCCGAACCGCCAGAGCCATCGTGAATGACGAGGCGATGAGCACGAGCGTGTTCAAGCCTCCCATCCACTTGTTCAGCTGGTCAGCTCCCGAGAGCCAGGTCTCGGGGTAGAGCCAGCGGAACGCGACGTAGGCGCAGAAGAGGCCTGAGAAAAAGAGCACTTCCTGCGCGAGGAAGAGCCACATCCCAAACTTGGCCGCCGAGAGCTGCTGTTCTCCGCTGTGGAAGAAGTGCTTCACCCAGGCGGGGCGGTTGGGGTCGTGTGCGTGAGCGTCTGACATGACTTTGTGTCCTCAGCCGATCAGTGGTTGTCGCTGCCCAGCGACTCGTCGATTTCGGGGAAATCGTACGGGCCACGGACACAGACGGGCGTGTGGTGGAAGTTATGCTCGATCGGAGGCGTAGCCGTCTCCCACTCGAGAGTGACGCCACCCCACGGGTTATCCGGCGCCTTCGGGCCCCGGAACAGCGCGTAGAGCAGGTAGAAAAGAACCCAGACTAGGCCCGCAGCGAGGATGAAGGAGCCGTAGGACGACATGGCTTGCATGCCCTCGTACTCACTCACGTACTCGTGGTAACGCCTCGGCATTCCGCGGCTTCCCGCGACAAACTGCGGGAAGAAGGTCAGGTTGAAGCCGACGAAAATGACGACCGCACCCACCTGACCCGCCAATTCGTTGTACATCGTGCCGAACATCTTCGGCCACCAGTGATGCAAACCACCGAGGAACCCGATGACCGCCCCCGACGCCATGACGTAGTGGAAGTGAGCAACGACGAAGTACGTGTCGTGCAGGTGGACGTCCGTCGACATGGTGCTCAGGAACAGGCCAGTCAGACCGCCGATGAGGAACAGGAACAAGAAGCTCAAGGTGTACAGCATCGGCGTGTTGAAGCGAACAGAGCCGCCCCACATCGTCCCTGTCCACGAGAAGATCTTGATCGCCGTCGGGACCGCGACGAAGAACGTCAGGAAGGAGAAGACCACCCCGCTCAGCTCGGATTGCCCCGAAACGAACATGTGGTGTCCCCAGACCAAGAACCCGATGAGCGCGATGGACACGGAGCTCAGCGCGATCGCTCCATAGCCGAAGATTCGCTTCCTGCTGTGGACCGACACCAGCTCACTGATGATGCCAAACGCAGGCAGAATCATGATGTAGACCGCGGGGTGGCTGTAGAACCAGAAGAAGTGCTGCATCAGGACGGGGTCACCGCCGAGCTCAGGATTGAAAATCCCGATGCCCATGACGCGCTCCATGACCACGAGCAAGAGCGTGATGGCAAGGACGGGAGTCGCGAGCAGCTGCGTAAGCGCAGTCGCGTAGAGCGCCCAGAGCATCAGCGGCATGCGGAAGAACCCCATGCCCGGCGCTCGCATCTTGTGAATGGTCACGATGAAGTTCAGGCCCGTGAAAATCGAGCTGAATCCCAACGTGAATGCACCGAGGAGAGCCCATGTAATGGGCCCGGACGCGGTAGTGGAGTAGGGCGTGTAGAAGGTCCAACCCGTGTCGAAGCCACCGCCCAGCACGGCCCATACGAGCAGCGCCGCTCCAGCCCAGTAGACATAGAGTGAAGCGAGGTTCAGCTTCGGGAAGGCCACGTCCTTTGCACCGAGCATTAGGGGCAACACGAAGTTGCCGAGCGCCGCCGGTGTCAAAGGAATAATCACCAGGAAGACCATGATCCCGCCGTGAAGCGTGAAGGCCTTGTTGTAGGTGTCGCCGGACATGACGTCCGGAGCCGCGGTCAGTAATTCCAGGCGGAAGAAGATGGCCGTGAAGCCTGCAACCGCGAAGAAGAACAGAACCGAGACCAAATACATGATCCCGATGCGCTTGTGGTCGACCGTGATGAGCCAGGATTTGATGAAGGACAGCAGTCCCTTCTC
>Ga0315320_10002378_pt1 | contig 15461 bp, 6 predicted proteins | sample M140m21515metaG_FD_203458 | JGI IMG/M metagenome (GOLD analysis project Ga0315320, IMG submission 203458) | Ammonia-oxidizing marine archaeal communities from Monterey Bay, California, United States - M1 40m 21515 | ecosystem: Environmental > Aquatic > Marine > Coastal | place: USA: California... | reverse complement strand
GGGCCGTTCCCCAGACGTACTCGAACGGGGCCTTGGCCCAAGAGGAAACGTTGCCCAAAAGGAAAACGAAAGAAAGGAGAATGCAGTGAGGTTTCATATCTTCTGATTGGTGGGACTCATGGTCTGTTTAACAATAATTCTTTGAGGGTTTCAAGGTTGTCCATAGGATGGGATCAAGGCCGAACAGTTGACGCCCTTGCCTTGGTTATCGGGCTCCGACCCGCTTGCGCCAGGTTTCGTAGCGGGAGGCCATATCCTTGACGCGTTCAGGATGACGCTTGGCCAAGGTAGCGGTTTCGCCGGGGTCGGATGAAAGATCATAGAGTTCCCAAGGTGATTTGTCCCCGTGGCGAACGATTTTCCAGTCGCCCATGATGAGGGCTCGACCGCGGGGGTTGGCCCAACCCAAGGTTTCGTGACCAAGGCGTTTCTTACCCCGCAGAATGGGGACAAGGCTTTTGCCCTCCATGGGAAGCGGTTTGCGGTTGCGGAATTCGCTGGGGTATTTCAGGTCGGCGAGATCGAGGCAGGTGGCCATGATGTCGATGATGTGACCGGGTTGCCGGGTGAGCCCGTTCCCTTCCTTGATGACCTTGGGCCAGTGGGCGATGAGCGGAGTCCGGATACCCCCTTCGTAGGAGGACAACTTGGTGTTGCGCAGCGGGGTATTGCTCGTGAGAGCCCAGGCCAATCCATAGCCGGCGAAAGTATCGTGCGATCCGGGCATGACTTTCGGACAACTGCCGGGACGAATGACCACCTTGTCCTTGCGCCAATTGTTTTTTGGAGAACTCGGGCTGAATCCAAAGCCACTGCCGCTTGGACCCACCCCCCCGTCGGGAGCGGCCCCGTTGTCGGAGAGAAAGAGGATGAGAGTGTCTTCCAGTTGGCCGGATTCATCAAGTACCTCGAGCATCCGTCCCACCCCGCGGTCGACATTGGATATTTGGGCCGCATAGACCGCCATGCGCTCGGCCTGCCAGTCCTTATGCTTGTCCTTGGCCCAGTCCGGTATGTTTCCGGGATAGGGCGCGGGCTTGGTCCCATCAGGCAGGAGCCCCATCTTTCTCTGGCGCTCGAAGCGGGTCGCCCGCCAGTCGTTCCAACCTTGTTTGCGGTAGCGCTCGCGGTAGGGCGCTATGGTTTTTTCACGGGCGTGCAAGGGCCAGTGCGGGGCCACGTATCCGACGTACAGGAAGAAAGGTTTCTTGCCGGATACCGCTTCCTCGAGAAAGGTTACGGCATGGTCGTTGAAGGCATCGGTCATGAAAAAGTCGTTGGTGAATTTCCAAGGCTTGTCATCGAGGTAGAAATTGTTTTGCGTCACAGGATTCCAATAGCTGATCATGCCTTGGCAGTTGGGACCGAAGAAACGGTTGAATCCGCGTTTTACCGCGAGGTCTCGACCTTGCCACTTGCCGACCATGGCGGTGTGGTATCCGCCGGCCTGAAGCAGTTCGGGGATGAGTACGCATTTCGAAAAATCCTTCGGATGGTTCCAACTGTTGCCCCGGTGACCGGTTTGCTGACAGTAAAGGCCGCTTAGCAAGGAGGCCCGAGTTGGGCCGCATACGGAGTTGTTGTAAAAACGGGTGAAGCGCAAACCGCCCGCCGCCAGCGAGTCGACGTTGGGCGTATCGATTTCACCGCCGTAGCAACCGAGGTCGGACCAGCCCATGTCGTCGACCATGACCAACAGAACGTTGGGGCGCTTGTCGGCATGCAGGAAAGCGGCGAGGAAAAACAGCGGCAGGCGTAAGGTTTTCATGGGTGTTAAGCGGTCAGCCGAAGGTCTCTATCGACCGAGGGACAAGTCAACGATTTTCGAGCTCTTCCACTTGCTTCCGTTTGCGGGGGCTTCCGATCCTTGCGGGAGTAACCGGACTTCCCTCAGGTCCATGAGAAAACCCGAATTCAACTTGTCGTCGATCCGGACAATGAGCCGGTGAACCCCTTTTTTGAGTTTGATCTTGCCCATCCTTCCCCATTGGTACTTGTCCCAAGATCCTGTACCGGGGACGGGCGCGCTGAGTAGGTAAGTTGAAACCGTGAGGTTCAATCTGTCTTGCTTGCCTTTATCGGGCAGCGCCCAGTCGATCCAAACTTCATAAGCACCTGCCTCTTTGATCTCAAAGGTCCATTCCGCACGGTCTCCCTCACTGCGCCAAAAACCCAGGTTCTTGTATTTTTGCTCGAAAACTATGCTTGGACCGTAGATCTCGGCAGATCCAGCGGGGAGTCTTACGGTTCCTTTTTCCGATGCACCAAGAAGCGCTGGGTGGTTGTTTTCAAACACCTTTCTCTTTTCTCCGGCAACTTGCAGGTAAGCCAAAAGGTCGGGCATCTGCTGAATGCTGATCACCGATTCGAGTCCCTCCGGCATTAAGGACCGGCCGGTCGAAACAAGGGAGACGAGATCATTTTTCGCAATCTTTGTTCTTTCTCCGCTCAGACCGGTTATGGTCACGGAGGCACTGGTTTCTTCCGTGACCGATCCCATGATCGTGAGCGCATTTTTTGTCTTTGCGATAAATTGGATCCAGTTTCCATCCACCCCCTGGTTCGGATCGAGAATCCCGTTGAGGTAGGTTTGCGGGGCCCGGTTGCTCAGGGCGGCCAGATCCGGGCCCAAGGCGGTGCCCGCGCCGTCCAGACGATGGCAACTCGAGCAGTGGGAAACAAAAAGCGCTCTTCCTTTCAGCTTGTCTCCCTGTTTGTTGATCGTTGAGCCGTACCGCTTCAGTACTTCCGCCCTCGCGGGTCTGGAATTTTCCTGCAGAGTTTCTTTTGCCAACTTGCTTATTTCCTCGTCATTGTGAGTCAGCAGCAGTTGCCTTCGGCTCAGATCAATGGAACTTCTCAGTTCGTCGTTTTCCTTGGCGATTTTCAGAAAAAGCATTGTCAGGCTCTTTCGCCTTACCATTTCATCGATCATCACTTGGCGCAGCGCCGGGCTGTAATTTCTCCACTCCTGCAGCATTTTTCTTGCAGCGTTTGCATCACCCTTTCTGAGCAGAGCTTTGCAACTGCTTGCTTGCAAGCTTGCAGGCTGGGTTACTTTCAAAAGCTCGAAAAGAGCCTTCCTTTCCTTGTCACCCTCAACACCCGTCAGCCCGATCAACTCCACCGAGGCAATTCTCATCTCAAGATCATGATCGGGGTCCGTCGCGATTTTCCATGTCGAATCGAGAATGCCCTTGAGTTGGCGGTTTGTATTTTTGTCCATTCCGGCCGTTTCCAAAATCATGGCGAGAGCTTTGATTTCCCAAGGGTCCTTGAGCTTTTCTCCGGAGAATCTTGAAATTATTTTTGAAATCAGTTCTTTGGATTTGTTGCCTGACAATTTGATCAGTTCATTGATGATGACGGATGTCTCCGGACTTTCTTCCGAATCCAGAACAGTGAGAAGGACTTCTTCCGGGTAGTTGCCCGAGGAGGTGAGAGCCGCCGCTCTCAGATAAGGATCTTTCGAATGCACGATGATGAATTTCCCAAGTGCCCGGGCAACCTCTTTACTGCGATAATTTCCCAATGCATAGGCGGCTTCCCTTCGAACCTGACTGTCTTGGTCCTCGAGCAGCCTTATGATTCCATTTGCCAGTTGCGGATCTTGACTCAGGGATTGCGAACCCACCCTAAGCGCGTTACGACGAACCCCTGGGTGTTGATCTTCGAAGCCGGACATAACGTCTTTTTTGATGAGTAAGCCAAGATCAGTCAGGGCGCTCAACGCCTGGACCCTGGCAGCAGCGCTTCCTCCGCGGGAGACGATTCGTCTGAGCGGAGCTTCCGAGCTCTTGCGCTCCTCTTCGCTTAACCAGGTGAGCATCATGTGCGCGGTGTCGCGTTGCCATGCGTTTGGAGAGTCAATTGCGCCGGCCAGTTGCTCGGCGTTCATTCCGGAAAGTTTCCTGACCGGGTGCAGCTTGCGCTCTTCGGGCCAAACCCTGTAAATTCTTCCCTGATCATGCCCCGCCCTTAGTCTTCCATCCTCGATCATTTCTTTCGTGAGCTGCTTGTCTATCCATTGAGGGTGCTCAATGACGAGCCGGTACATGTCCGCAACGTAGAGCGCTCCGTCGGGTCCGTTCCTTATCGCCGTTGGCCGAAACCATGAGTCCTTGCTCCGCAGGAATTCGCTGTTTGATTCGTCTTTGGCTCTGGATGTTTTCATCAGGACGCCATCCCATTGTATGACCTCGCGGTGGATACAGTTGTGCACGGGGCAGGAAAAGTAAACCGAAGGTTTTACGATCCCCTCGAACAACGAACCCCTGTAAAAAGTATAGCCGCAAGCTGAGGTCAGCTTGCCCGGTGAACCGGCCGGGGGAGGCCTGTATCCACTCCAGTGACTCAGGACCTGGCTGGCCGGATAAAGATCGATCACGCCTGTGATGGGATTTCTGGAATTCGGTTGAGAGACCAAGGTATTCTTGCGGATATAGTGGTCTTCCAAAATGATCTGCCAGGCATTGGAATTGTTTCCGGCGACCCAGTTCCCCCAGTCATCCCGATTCCTGCCATGCTGGGTCCTTCCGGTGGCTCTTTCAAGTTCCCCGGTATCGGGCCGAATTCTGAGATCGGATCCACCAAGGGCCAATTGTTTGCCGGTGATCTTGGATCTGATCGTTCCTCCGCTGTCTCCGTTGCCAACGTAGATCCAACCGTCCAGTCCCCAGACAAGCCCGTTCACCCGGTGCTGTTCGTTCCCCCGACCGAACCCCTCGTAGAGAATTCTTTTTTCGTCCGCAATGCCGTCACCGCTCTGGTCACGCATGAACCAAATGATCGGAGGAGCGACAACCAAGGCGCCGTCCCGCCAGGGGAGGACCGTGTTGGCCGTTTCGAGACCTTCGGCAAACACCACCCTCTTGTCATACTCCCCATCCCCATCGGTATCCGAGACGGTGGCGACGCGTCCTCCGGGTTTTCCTTTGTTGTCGATGCCAAGCGGATAGTCCGCCATCTCGGCAACCCACATTTTCCCGTCCGGTCCCCATGCAACATCGACGGGGTCCATGACGAGTGGCTCGGAGGCAACCAAATCGACCCTGAAGCCAGGCCTTGTTTCAATCGATTGCAATGAAGCTTTGGGCTTTTTCGGGCGTTGAGCATGATCTCCCAAGATATCGGAAAAGGATCTTTGGTCGATGTGATGAGGAAGGGTTTGTCCGGTGTCTTCATTCTGCCAATAGAGATTCCCCCGCTTGATCCAGGCACCGTTGTTCGTTCCGTCGCTCCTGACGATCGGGGGGAGAACTTGTCTCTCTCTGGGGTGGTTCTCGCCGGTTGCGGAATTCTTCCGCTTGCCTCCGATGCCTTGTAGGCTCCATCCTTCCTTGAAAGACTTGAAAATCCAGGTTCCGTAGCTTTCGGAGTTCGAGAAGATAACGTCCTCAAAGCCGTCCTGATCGACGTCTGCGAAACGAAGGCCTGCATCTTTCCCTTCTCCGGTTACGATTGAGGTTCCTTTGGGGAGAGAGAAGGGCAATAACTCCCAGCCGTTTTTCTTGAGCTGGTAAACTTTCGACTGTTCCGTACTTCCCACGATCAGTTCACAGGTTCCGTCCCGGTCAATGTCTCTGAACCTGACTCCCGCATCCTTGCCATCCGTATGGGATGCAACCTTTTCAAGCCCTTTGGTGAGGGCAGCTTCTTTAATCCATGAATTTTTTTGGAAGGACCAGGCATGGTTTTGCCCCTTTTCATCGGTGCTGAATACAAAGGTTTTGAACGTTTTGTCATCAACACCGAACCTCAGTCCGGAATTCATCTTTTCGGGGAATGAAATTTCTTTCCAGGAAGAATTTTCCGGGTTCCAAATCCGGCACATCCTGGTATCGGAATTCGCGATCAGAACGTCCATATACCCGTCGGCATTGATATCGAATATCCTGACGCCGTTGTCCTTCCCTTCCTTGTCCCTCAGGCTATGGCCAGCGAGCATGTTTGTTCTCATCAGGTCATGCATCTCCAGCATGGTGAGAAATTTGATTTTTCCACCATGGGTCTTGTCGGCATAGTCAACGACCTCAACCATCTGTTCGCTCCGCATCCAGGATCCCGCATGGAAGCACAAAGAGACGGCTCCTTTCTTGGCGACCGTCGCGTCGAGTGCCGCCTTGAAGTCATCAATGGTGATCTGGTTTCCCCTCCCGTGCAGGACTTGCCCGGTATAATCGTTAGGATAAACGAAGGGCAGTTCCCAAATCTTGTTGCCCACCACGAAAGGGTAGGGGTAATTTTCGACATAATTGACGAACCCGTTCATCAGGTATTTCGAAAACCTTTTCGGGCCTCCGAATTCCTTTGGGAAAAGTAATTTCTCAAGTTCTTTGTCCTCGGGGGTAAAGACAACGCCCACGCTTGTGCTCATTGAGACGAAGTTCCCCTCGGGACTTTTTGCGTTCATGATTTCAGCATAGGCTCTCGGGCTCGGGGTGTTTTGCCCGTCCATGCAGGGGAACCGAAACCCGATGGTCCGGCTGTTCGGGATTTTGGCAAGAAGATCGACGCACCGGTGAAAATCACTCACCGCCCGCTCAAACGCTCCCTTTTGCAACAAAGGGCATGGGTGAGTCGTGGTGTGCGCCTCCAGCGAGACTCCCTGCTTGAGGAACCATTGCATGTTGGGGTGTTCGGGGTCCGGCCGGTTGCAGGTAATGCTCACCGGGCCACGGCCATCGATTTCTTGAAGCCTGGAAAGGATCGGGCTCAGGTAGCTGCGAAAGCGTTGACCGTCCCCGGACATATCGTCTATGGCCAATACCGCAACGGCCAGTACCTCCTTTTCCCCGATCCATTGCGGAGTGATCAATCTGGAGGATTGCCGGCTGAATTGCCAAGGGTTGTTCGGTTCGTCGAGATGAACGATTCGATTTCCATCCCCTGCATAGGAGGTAGTAATCGCCAACCATACGCTTAGCGTCAGGATTTTCATGGACAAATGCATCGTGTCTTCGAATTCATTAACATATTCGTGGGCTCGAAGACTCAAGAAGCTAATCGCAGTGCCTCGAACTTTTTTTTGCGGTTGGAAAGAAAAGTCTTTCTTGCACATGATGCTTTCTTGAGTTCTTCTGTAGAGAGGTTTTGCCTTAAAATCATCCCAACCCATCCAAACTTATGAAACTACTGTTCATAGCTCTCGCTTTTGTCTTCCAACTTGCGGCCTTTGCCGATCATCATGGTAAGAAGCCTCTCAAGGCCCTGATGATAACCGGAGGGTGTTGCCATGATTACAAGAACCAAAAAAACATCATAAGCGAGGGGATAAGCGAACGCGTCAAGACAAAGTGGGATATCTTTTTCGAGATGGATCAGGCCAAGAGCAAGGCCCACTTGAGCAAGAAAGGTTGGTCAGACGGTTTTGACTACATCGTGTACAATCATTGCTTTGCCCACGAGAAGGATGCTTCCTTTGTAAAATCCATCACCGACATACACAAGGCTGGCAAGCCTGCCCTCGCTTTGCATTGCGCCATGCATTCCTATCATTGGAGCATTCCTGCCGTGGGCGATAAAAAGAAGGCTTGGCCCGAAATGCTCGGAGCCAGCTCGAAGGGACATGGCCCGAAAGCCGCCATTACGGTTAAAAAGGTCAAGAAGCATGCTGACCACCCGATCGTGAAGGATCTGCCTGATGGTTGGTTGACGCCCGAAGGCGAGCTTTACAATGTCCAGAAAGTTTATGAGGGAACAACCGTTCTTGCCCACGGGGAAAATGGAAAGGCAAAGGAACCCCAAGCATGCGTATGGATCAACACCCATGGCAAGGGCCGTATTTTCTCGACCACGCTTGGCCACCATAATTCCACCATGTCGACCAAGGAATACCTTGATATGTTAGGTAATGCGGTCAAGTGGATTACAGCAAAGAAATAACCTTCAACTTGTTTCGACCTGAATAGGATTAGACCCCCGGCCCGGGAATGAAGAGAGGGTCTTTTCGTCCAGCCTGTTGCTGTTTCATTCTTTGGCTTGCTCTGGTCTGCAAGCTTGATGCGGCACCCAAAGTCCATGGGATTGAGGGCACTCCTTCGCTCAGTCTGAAAGAGGCGGGTGAAGTCCTTGTCGGTGAGTTGCAGTGTTCGAATTGTCATGAAGGAGAGCGCGACGATCCTTTGGTAAGGAAGCGCGGTCCGAATTTGAGGGAGGTAGGACGGAGGCTCGATCCCGGTTACCTGCTCGAATTTCTTACCAACCCGCACGATGCGCACGGGGAGACCAAGATGCCCGACTTGATGGGTTCGATGAGTGCCGGGCAGCGCAAGGATTCGGCTTCGGCATTAAGTGCCTTCTTGCGCAGTCTGGGTAAGGAGAAGAGTTTTCCACAATGGGAAGAGCAGGGGAACCCAAAGAGGGGAAAGGTTCTTTTTGAGGAAGTGGGGTGCATGGCATGCCACGCGGCGTCATCCGAGGGTCTTGCCCGTGAAAGCGAGGCGGGTTTGGGTTCGCTTGTCCATGTGGTCGGAAAATACGACCGCCCGGCCTTGGCGGGGTTTCTCCATGAGCCTTTGCGTGTAAGGAAATCCGGTCGTATGCCTGACTTTCATCTGACGCGTTCGGAAGCCAACGACTTGGCCGAGTACCTCGTTCAGGGAAGACAGGCAAAAAACGATCCACCCAAGATTGCTGCCGAAAAGATAGAGAAGGGCAGGGTGTTGTTTGGGCAACTGAACTGCGTGGCCTGCCATTCGCTTGAGGGTATGCCTGTAGCCAAGCCCGCCTTGCCGATGAAGAACCTCCGCAAGGACAGTGGTTGCTTGTCCGAAAAACCGCAGGGCGTTCCGGATTACGGACTTTCGGAATTTCAGAGAAAAGCGATTGGGCAGGCCTTGAGGGAGGGGCCCGAAAGCTCTCCGCCCGAGAGGATGATCAAGCGGACCCTGACCGCTTTCAATTGCATTGCTTGTCATGAACGTGACGATTACGGCGGTCCGTCGGTCAAGTTGAAGTCGTCCATGAAAAGTTCCCAGGAAGGGTTGGGAGATCATGGCAGGTTCCCCCCGTCCCTGAGTTTGGTCGGTGCGAAGCTGAAGCGCGATTGGATTAACAAGGTGATGTTCGACGGCGAGTCCGCCCGTCCTTACTTGCATACGAGGATGCCTAGTTTTGGAGAACAAAACTTGGGTTTTCTAGGCGCCTTGTTCAGCCAAGTCGATGAACTTCCCGAGATGAACTTCCCGGAGATTCCAAGAAAGAAAAGAGGTGAAATGAGGAGCGCCGGGCACAAACTGGTCGGTGACAAGGGGCTCAATTGCGTGGCTTGTCATGTCTTTAACGGAAAATCGGCCGGTGGATTCAAGGGGCTCGATTTGCTCGCCACGTACGACAGGCTCAAGCCCAGTTGGTACGCTTCCTTCATGCTTGACCCGGCAAAGTACCGCCCCGGTATCGTCATGCCAAGCTACTGGGCGGGCGGGCAATCGGCTGACAAGGAAACCCTCGACGGCAACGCCTCCGCTCAGCTTCATGCCATTTGGCATTACTTGTCTTATGGACAGGGAGCTCCGACTCCCTCCGGCATAGGCAACCCGGGGACGAACCTTGAGGTTTCGGACAGAGTCCGTGTTTATCGTGGCCGTAGCCGGGTCGCCGGTTATCGGGGAATCTCGGTCGGTTTTCCCGAAGGGATCCATTATGCTTTCAATGCCGAGACAGGAGCTCTTTCGGCTCTTTGGAAAGGCGAGTTCGTCAGTGTCGGGTGGGGAGGGCAAGGAGCGGGAAACTTCAACCCCCGCTCCCGATCCGTCCAGCTTCCCCAAGACCTTGCTTTTCAGCCCGTGAGCCAAAGGGGAAAGCCTTGGCCAATTCTGCCGAAGATGACCAAGGAGAACCCGGTCAACCCCGATCCGCTTTACCCGAAGAACTTGGGATACAAGTTCCGTGGTTATTCGCTCGATGATCAGGGAGTCCCGACTTTTTCCTATGAGTTCGGAAAACTTGCCGTTGAGGATTGCTCGCGAGCCCAGCCGCTTGCCGAAGTTCATCTGCTCAGAAGAACGTTGCGGATAACGAGCCCAGATCGGGACAGCGTTCTTTTTCGAGCCTTGGTCGGGAAAATAGAAAAAGAGAAGGAGGGCGTATTCGCGACCCCTGAACTCCGCCTAAAAATGCTCGATGGGCAACCCCGTTTGAAGGAGGGTCCGGACGGAAACCACGAATTGATTGTCGAACTTTCCCTGAACAAGGGAGAATCCGAATTCGTCTTTGACTATGAAGCTCTGCGCTAAAATTCTCTTGTGGTTCTTTGCTTTCTTTTCCCCCGTTTGGGGCGAAGAGGTCGGAGAGTGGTGGGGGACGGCCGAGCGTGAGAGAGCCTACTATCGTATAACCGAAATCCCTATCCCCAAGGACTTGGTAGTGGAGGCCGGGGCATTCGTGACCTTGCCCGACCGGCGAATTGCCATCGGGACGCGCCGGGGCGATCTGTTCCTTTCCTCCGGGATCGACCGGAGAAAACCAAACCCGACATTCGAGCTTTTTGCATCGGGCCTGGATGAGATCTTCGGGCTGGCTTACAAGGATGATGCGTTTTATGTTACCCAGAGTTGCGAGCTTACCCGGGTGACGGACCGGAATGGAGATGGGCGGGCGGACAAGTTCGAGACAATCTCCGATGGCTGGGGGTACGGAAATTATCATGAGTATGCCTTCGGTTCGAAATTCGACCCCAAGGGTAACCTTTATGTCGCCCTCGGTCTTTCCAATTCCTACCATTCCCGGGCTTTGTTCCGCGGGTGGGCCATGAAGATTACACCGAACGGAAAAACCATTCCGATTGCCAGCGGATTGAGAAGTCCGGGGGGGATTGGCCCAAACGAGCACGGTGCCCTTTTTTACATCGAGAGCCAAGGCCCGTGGAACTCCTCCTGCAGCCTCAAATTCTTGAAGGAGGGAGGATTCATGGGGCATCCGGTTAGCTTTAACTGGTACGAATATGCCAAGAATCTCAATGGCCCGCCAAAGAATCCCGAGTCTGGAGGACGCATCGTTACGGAGAAAAAGAAAGTCAAGGAACTGGTTCCTTATGCGGTGATCTTTCCCTATATCCGGATGGGTCGCTCGATCAGTGGGTTCGTGGTCAACCGGACGAAGGGAAAGTTCGGCCCGTTCGAGAATCAGATCTTCATCGGCGACTATACCCAGTCGATCGTGATGCGGGCCACGACCGAAAAAATCAACGGCGTCTGGCAGGGTGCTTGTTATCCTTTCCGCGAAGGGTTTTCCACGGGCATTCTCAACCTCCAGTTTACCCCGGAAGGCAATCTTCTCTCGGGCGGGACCAACCGAGGTTGGCCAGTCCGCGGAAGGAAATCCTTTGCTCTTGAGAGGATCGATTGGACGGGGAAGATGCCTTTTGAAATCAAGCAAGTTTCGATTGCCCCGGAAGGATTCTCCATAGCCTTCACCAAACCCGTAAATCGCAGCTCGGGAAAGGATCCGAGAAATTACCGGTTGTCGACCTTCACGCATATTTACCACGGTGGGTACGGCGGGCCGGAGGTCGATCAGACTGCCCCGGTCGTCAAGAGCGTGACTTTGTCCAAGGATGGTAAGCTGGCGAATTTAAAGGTTTCCGATGTTGTAGCCGGACACGTTTATGAGTTTGACCTCAACGCATTGAGAGACCTTGAGGGAGATTCTCTTTTGCATCGTCATGCTTACTACACCGTGAACGAAATACCCGGTGGCAAGTAACTGACCCGGGTGGGATTCGAAAGGATTTCTTGGCCTGTCTAGGTGCGGAATTTGTCGGAGTTATAACCTTTTTTCCCGCCTTTGTGGCCCTTCCCGCCTTTGCCGAACTTTTTCCCTTTGTCGAAGGCTCTGCCTTTGGAGAACTTGCCGCCCTTGTTGCCATCCGGGCGGGGACGTCCCTTGTCGACTGAAATATTCAGTTGGTGGCCTTGTACCCAAACCGTTTTGAGGGCATCCATGATTTCTCGGGGCATGTCTTTGGGCAGATCGATGAAGGTGTGATCCTTGAACATGCGAATCTTTCCCATGTTTTTCGGGTCGAGTCCGACTTCATTTGCAATGGCGCCGACAATGTCTCCTTTTTGAGCTCCATGGTATTCCCCGACTTCAAGACGATAGCTCCGCAAGTGGTCGTCCTTGGAAAAATGGCGATCTTCCCGGCTGCCCCGATCCCGGCGGTCTCCCCGGTCGTTATGCCTGGATGATCGGTCGGACCTGTCATCACGATCCCGCTTTTGCTTGCGGGGAGGCGCTGGCATATCCTCATAGCGCAAACCTTTCTTGCCAGCTTCGAGAAAAGCCAATGATGCCGCAATTTCGAGGGTGTCGTGACCCGATTCCTCGATCATTCGCTGAAGAGCTTTGCGGTAGTCCCCCAAGTCTCCTTTGAGTCCTTCCTCTATCTTTGCAAAAAATTCTTCTTCCCGGCGGGCGTTCATTTCTTCCAAGGTAGGAAAAATATACTGATCGCAGGGAACCTTGAGGGTGCGCTCAATGGCATTGAGCATTCTCATTTCCTTGTTGGTGACGAAAATGATCGCATCTCCTTCACGCCCGGCTCGTCCCGTTCTTCCTATCCGGTGGGTGTAGGACTCCAAGTCAAATGGGGCGTCGTAATTGAGAACATGGGAGATGCGGTCAACATCGAGTCCCCGGGCCGCCACGTCGGTCGCGACGAGTACGTTGATCTTTCCACGTTTGAGACGGTCAACGGTTTTTTCGCGCAGGTTTTGGGGCATGTCCCCATTGAGCGGTTCCGCTGCATATCCCCTGCCTTGCAACCCTTCGGCGATTTCCATAGTCGCGTTTTTGGTCCGGGAAAAAATAAGCATGGCATCGAAACTTTCTATCTCGAGCAGTCTGATAAGCATATTTCTTTTGTCGTGCTGCCTGACCTTGATGAACCGCTGCCTGATACTGGGTGAGTTTTCCGCCTTTACCTTGATCGTGATTTCCACGGGGTCACGCATGTGCTTTTCCGCTAGCTTGCGGATTGGCTTGGGCATGGTGGCGGAAAAGAGCGCAGTCTGCCGTTCTTCGGGAGTGTGCTCCAGAATCCAGTTGATGTCGTCTATAAAGCCCATGCTGAGCATTTCGTCCGCTTCATCGAGAACGAGTGCCTGCAAGTTGCCGAGTTTAAGGTATCCCTTTTCGATATGGTCCATGATTCGCCCGGGTGTACCCACGACCACTTGAGCGCCACGCTTGAATTCTCGTATTTGTTCACCGTAGCCTGTCCCGCCGTATACGGGAACCACTCTGAGTTTAGGGAGGTTTTCGGCATATCCCTCGATTGCCTCGGCCACTTGCAGAGCGAGTTCACGGGTTGGGGCAAGGCAAAGGATTTGGGCGCCTTTTACCGATTCATCGATCCGGGAAAGCAGGGGAAGGGCGAATGCCGCTGTCTTGCCGGTTCCCGTTTGAGCCACCCCAAGCAAATCCGAACCTTCGAGAAGGGGTGGTATCGCTTGGGCTTGAATCGGTGAGGGGGTCTCGTAACCCGCACGTTCAACGGCCTTTAGGATAGGCGGGGCGAGGGGTAGGTCGGAAAAGCGCATACGGGTATCCGTTTGCTCATCAATGGCATCTTCTTCGTTCATGGGACTGTGTTTCGTTCGACTTGTTTGTTTGTTACGCCTTGTCTTCGAACACTCGCTCACTTTATCTCAATACCCATCCGTTTCCACACGTGAGGCCTCGTCCTTATACATGGCTAATCGATTGAACATACAGTATTTCCAAAAAAAGACGAGCAGTAAAACGCCTGCTGCTTTGGATGGAAATCAGCAAGTCGTTCCTCGGCCTTTCCCGTCTCTTCCAAACAATATCGGACATTCCAAAGTCTTATCCTTGATTTAGCCCGTACCTGTCCTATGGTTATTTACTCATTCCCCTTAACCCAACTATGTTTCATGATTTATTCCCCATTTGCCAGATTCCTCGTTATCACGCTGTCTCTTTTGCCACTTGTGGTTCCAGCCTTTGCTCAAAAGAAGAAAAGGGTGGATCCGCTTGCCATTCCGGAAATCACCCGTGATCAGGTCATTTGCTTCGCTCTATACACCGTACACGCGAAGACCCTGAAATTGACGGCCCAGCTTTACCCGCTCAAGGAAGGCGAACAGCGTAAGGCGACCCTTGAAGTCAAGCAGGGTGGAAACTGGAAAAAAGTAGCTGAAGCCAAGGTGATCGAGAGGGGTTGGACCGTTCCCTTTCGGGTAGAGGATTGGGATGATTCTCAGGAGGTGTCCTATCGCGTCAGGCACGGGGAGAAAGCGACCTATGAAGGGATCATCCGCAAGAACCCAATTGATAAGCAGGAATTCGTGGCCGTCGGATTTACCGGGAATTCCATTAATCCGGGGCACGGGGGGGATATTCCAAAGAAGGACTTGGTGGAAAATATCAAGAGGCTTCAACCCGATCTGCTTTTCTTTTCCGGTGACCAAGTTTACGACCATCGTCGTCATTATGCCGCCTGGTTGAGATTTGGCAGGGATTTCGGAGAGGTGATCAGGAACTTCCCGACCGTGACCATTCCCGATGACCATGACGTGGGACAGCCCAATATTTGGGGCCACAACGGGAAGAAGTCCACTTTGGGAGGGGCTTCCGACGGTGGATATTCCATGCCCGTCGAATACGTCAAGGAGGTGGAGCGGGCTCAGACCAGTCATTTGCCTGACCCTTACGACCCGACGCCGATCGAGCGGGGAATCGGAACTTATTACACGCATCTTAATTGGGGGCGTATTAGCTTTGCCATTATCGAGGACCGCAAGTTCAAGACCGGTCCGGCCGGCATGATTCCCAAGCAGGGTCCCCGACCCGATCACATTCGTAATCCTGATTACGACCCCAAGTCGGTGGATGTTCCACAGGCTCGTCTTCTTGGAGAGCGCCAGCTCAAGTTTCTAGACGAATGGGGTAAAGACTGGACCGATGCCGACTTGAAAGTCGCTCTCTCCCAGACCATCTTTTGCGGAGGGGCTCATATCCATGGCAGGGTCGGCGGGCGTTTGCATGCCGACCTTGATTCCAACGGTTGGCCTCAGACTGGGCGCAACAAGGCAATCGCAGCTTTGCGCAAAGCCTATGCCTTTCATTTTGCCGGAGATCAGCACCTGGCCACCGTGTTTCATCATGGAATCGACGAGTGGAGGGACTCGATCTATTCCTTCTGCGTTCCCTCGATTGCGAACCTCTACCTGAGATGGTGGAAGCCGCTTGAGGCGGGCAAGAACCGCAAGCCTGGTCAAGATCCCATCCTTGGGGATCACGTCGATGGATTCGACAACAAGCTTACGGCCATCGCGGTGGCCAACCCGACTCCCGAGAAGGGCGGAGACAGGCTGAGCACCAGGGCTGCCGGATTTGGTGTCGTGCGCATCGACAAGAAGACCAGGGACGTGACCTTCGTATGCTGGCCCCGCAACGTCGATGTTTCGGATAAGGACGCCAAGCCCTATCCGGGGTGG
>Ga0315320_10002377_pt1 | contig 15461 bp, 12 predicted proteins | sample M140m21515metaG_FD_203458 | JGI IMG/M metagenome (GOLD analysis project Ga0315320, IMG submission 203458) | Ammonia-oxidizing marine archaeal communities from Monterey Bay, California, United States - M1 40m 21515 | ecosystem: Environmental > Aquatic > Marine > Coastal | place: USA: California... | reverse complement strand
GTCCTTACATTCCTTTAATGTCTTCTGGTGTTGTACTAGATCCGGCTACATTCGAACCAGTTGTTGGTTTCCTAACAAGATACGGTTACGTTGAATTAACGAACACTGCATCTTCACTAGGTAACGCAGGTGACTACGTAGGATTAGTAGGAATGAACAGCGGAACAAACTTAAAATTCAAATAAGCCAAGGTTTATTTTTATTTCAAAAGGGGCGGCTTCGGTCGCCCTTTTTTTGTGACTGTGCAATCATTAACCGCACACTTATAATTTTTTTTCCATACTCATACCAACCACAGACCAAATGTGGTAGTTTTATAGTTGTGTTAGACTTCTAAATAATTCAGTTCCGAAAGGAACTTTACAATCAAAGGGAGGTCCAAAAAATGGATATCGCAATGAAGATAAAAGGATGGGCAAAAGGTCTTGCTGATGTAGGTGTTTCACTTATAGCATTAGGAATCGTTTTAGAAATCCTTTTCAAAGGGCAGAACGTTCCGTTCTGGCCAAACGTTTCTGTAATAGGAAACATACAAGGCATATTGCAAGGCTTTTCAGACCAAGGTCTGATCGGTTTAGTGGCAGTATGGATTTTATATCATATCTACAATAGAAAATAATATAGAACTTACATAAAGTAACGTAACCTTACAGGGGTGGTGTGATTAATTTTTGGATTGGATTGCATCGCCCCTTTTTATTTGTAGTTTATACATCTTAAATTTTAATAAATACACATAGTTCAAACGTGCTCTTACATCTGGTAAGAGACTTATGCGGATTACCACCGCGTAGCCAGGAGAACTGGCATTGGACTCCTATTAAAGGAGAAACAAAATGGGAAGACCAGTAAAAAAAAGTAGATTTGGAAACACAGCAGGAGACTTCGAAGTTTCAGGTGCGTTCTCAACAGAATCAACTCAACCAGACGGAACAGGTGCTGAAACAGTATCAACTGCTTCAGGAAACTACATCGTAGCTCAAAGATCAAGTACGAGATTCAAAGTTAATTTCCTATCAGCGGATGGATCAACAAGACTTACACAAGTTTTAGATCTTAAACCGGTAGCAACAGGTTCACTTACAGCAGGCCAATTCTGTATACAGATCATATTAGATGACTCTACAGTGGCTTACGCAAGTAAGATTTTCAACAACACCGTACACTACAAAACAGCAGGTGGTGTAACAGGTTCAACGAAATACTCATTGAGCTCAGAAGGTGCTGACGAAGGTAAAGTTACAGACGTTGGTTCAATCGACACAATCTAATACTTTTAGACGTGCTTTATGGGGGAGTTACACGCTCCCCCATTCACAACATAAATAATAGCAAATGGCAAAGACTCTTAAAACATCAGGTGATTATACTGTAAAAGCAGGTGCAGGGAATTCAGGATCCAACACAATAAAACTGGATTCACGTGATGTTAGAGTGACAGGGAATTTGACTGTTGACGGTGATCAAGTTGTTCAAAACGTGACCAACACTACTATCGAAGATCAATTCTTAGAAATCAACAGGAACTACTCAGGTGCTGGGGCAGAAGACGCCGGAGTGGTGATAAACCAAGGCACACAAGACAACGCAATATTCTATTACGATGGCACAGACAACGAATTCAGAATAGGTACGTCACCTAGATTTATCCAAGACGGATCATCTATAAAATGGGAGATTGATGGAGGAGCATTTGCCCTGTCTCAATTGAAGATAGCAACAACACCATCAAATGCCAATCACGCCGCAAGTAAGAGTTATGTTGACTCACAAGTATCAGGTGCGGCCGGGTTCACTTTGAAAGTCGCAGGTGATGACTCAACTGCAATCAATGTTGGTTCAGGACAAATTTTACAATTTGTTGGTGGGTCAAATATCAACACAGCAGGTTCAGAACCAGACACTGTCACAGTGAGTCTTAACAACGACTTGACAGGTATAACATCAGTGACAAGTGATGCATCAAATGGTAATTTAGAATTGAAGGCAAACGGAACAGGGCACATTGTCATCAACGACATATTAACATTCTCAGCAATGGCATCTGATCCATCAGCGACGGCACAGACAAAAATTTACAACAAAACAGCAGGCGGCGGAGGTACAGGCTTGTACTTTAGGAACTCAAACATAGGTTCTGGTGCCGTAGGCGAACTGATAAGTAAGAGTAAGGCAACTGCATTAGCGATTGCACTAGGATAATAATATGGCGATAACAAATTTTCAAGTAGCGGCAACAACAGGTTCGGCCGCATTCACGGCATCAGCGGACACGGCTGTAACAGTGATATACATCACTAACAAGACTGACGGTGACGGAACTATTGATGTGTACGTTACTCCAAATGGTGCAACTGTTGGACCAAATTATCTAGTATATTCACAGTTGACAGTAAAGGCCAGAGACACATACATCATAGACACCGAGAAAATGATTTTAGAGACAGGTGCAAAGATTTACATAGCGGCACCAGACTCGGCGGCACAGTTCAACGCCACGATCTCAACTATAGGATTATAATAATCATGGGTAGATTTTTAAAGAACCCAGAGATAGGAGACAACGCTTCTGCTATCACAATTCCAAATGTGACCACAGCACAGAGGCCCAGTGGAGTAAATGGACAGCTCATTTTCAACACAACTGTTTCAAAGTATCAAGCATACAACGGATCAGCGTGGTACAACATTTCAGAAGCATCTGGAGAAAAAACTTTGACCGTAGACACCTTCCAAGGTGACGGTTCAACAACTGTTTTTGGAAATGGATCAGGTAACACACTCGACGGATCAACAGCGGCCAACTTAACAGTTGAACCCACTGACGCAACTGATCTGCAGATATTCATAGGTGGCGTATACCAAGTTCCAGGCACACACTACACTTACTCGGGCGGAGCGATCACATTTGGATCAGCACCTCCTGTGAACAACGGTGTAGACAGCGGACACATCATCGCAGTCATACAAAACCTACACAAACTAGGCGAATAATTTTTCTAATTTTTAATTAATTTGACCGAATGGTCTCCAACTGCCAGGTGTTCCACCCTTGATACAGACCCAACCAATTGGCTTGTTCATCTCTGGATGATCATTCCATACTATGGATCCTGTATCCCATCTTTCTTTAGTGGGCGCCTGTGATCCCGATGAGAAAGTTCTTTCAGCAAACTTGATGTTCCCCACCACGTGAAGGCTTTCTTGTGGATTTTTTGCTCCTATTCCTAATCTCCCTGCCACTCTGACATTGGTAGAGGAATCATTTTCATTACCCAACACTATGTCACCAGTGGACTTGCAAGTTATCCTTGCTGTGTTGTCAGTTCCAATGGCGAACGCCGCCGGAGAATGTGTGCCAACATAGGCATTTTTCTCGTGCATAGTAGTGATTACTTCGTAACCATCAACATTGACGGAGAACTCTGCTGACGGTGCCTCTGTATTGATCCCAACTCTGTTCTGTGATGCAAACAGTGTCTTGTCCACTTGCAAGTTCTTTAAGATGCCCAGTTGTGTAAGTGAACTTGTCTTGACACTTTTACCTAATGTGTCCTTCCAAATTACTTCATTATGATCTATCATTACGGCCTCTGTGACATTAAGTTTTGGCACCTGTGCTTCGACATACTTTAGATTCTCAACTGTGACCGTGCCCTTGACTTCTAGGTCATTTTTAATTTCTATCTTGTCATTGTTAACAGTAATCTGTACGGATTCTGCCTGATCCTTGATGCCTGTGCTGTTGAAATCTGTAATTCTGCCACCGTGTATGGCATCTCCGCTGATGCTGTTTTCATACACATCCACTTGTCTGACGTCAACACGTTTCTCGGCTACTCTCTCAATTTTGTTTATGGGTAATAGTGTCATATAATGAATATTTATGGTTGATCACTGTCGTTGCGTTTATTTGGTAAATATGAAAGTAGTATTATGGCAATTAATAGAATAAGTGGTGATATATTAGAATCGAACCTTATCCGTTCGAGTGATCTTGCATTCAATACGAATCTACTGTACGTGGATGTGGCAAACGGAAGAATCGGTGTCAAAACAGATTCTCCGGGTAATTTTGCCCTAGATGTCAACGGTAACACAAGGGTAACGGGTAATCAAATTATCACGGGAGACCTAACAGTACAAGGAACTACAACAACTGTAGACTCACAAAATTTAGTAGTAGAAGACAACATCATAACCATAAATGAAAATGCATCTAGTGCCACTGACGCTGGTATAATGATCAACAGGACAGCAGAAAACAATGCGTTATTCATCTGGGACGAGACTGTAGACAAGTTCAGATTTGGAACAACCACACAGGACGGTTCCACGGTAACAGACTATTCGAATTTAACTTTATCCAAGATACAGATCGGTGAACCGGCCGCAGATTCTGACGCATCAACCAAGAAGTATGTGGACGATCAGGTAGCGACAGTATCAGGTGGTGGCGGCGTAACAGGTATCTCTATAAATTTAGATAACCCAACAGATTCATCATTCAGTGATGGTGCATATTTAGGACTTACTACAAGCACAAAGGTAACCAATGCGATAGACGAACTCAACGAGGTGTTGGGCAACGTCCAGGCAGGAACGTACATCAAGTCGACATCATTCGTTGCAGATGCCACTGCCATCAGTGCCGGCGACACAGTAACACTGACAATTACTAACACACCAACCGCAGGTGCCAACACAAGATACACCATCACTTGGGGAGACGGTGACACGACAACAGGAACATCAGATTCAACACCAAGCCATACATATTCATCAGGTGGAACGTACTCTGTTACAGTTAAAGCGTTTGAAAATGACGCTGGCACCACTGACTCAGCAGGAAGTTTTGCGACGTCGACTAGATCAAATTACATAGTGGCATCAACAGCAGAGCCTGTATTGACTTTCGCCATGTACGCGGCCTCATCCGGTGGTTCACCGATCACAACAGCAGATACGGGTGATACAGTTTACCTACAGAACAACTGTACAAACACGTCAGGAGCCACTGTGACATACGATGTGGACTGGGGTGACGGAACAGAAAACGCAATAAGCGGTGACGGTGTAGCAGGTGGGTCGAGTGCCAATGGCGGATCACGTCTTGCACACACTTACACAAACTCAGCAGGCGACGACGGATCAACCGTAGCAGGTACAGGTACAGGTGATACCAAATATGCAATACGTCTAAGATTGCTAACACACTCAACTGCCAACCCAAGTGTGATTCCAAAATCAGCAACCAGTAACTTTGAAGTATACTCTGAACACACACCTTTATACTCTACAGCAGATTCAACAATCAGGGGTATCAACGAAGAATCAACATCAGGTTTCCCTGTGACATTCACCAACAACACAGCGACAAATCCTGGTGCTAACAGCAGTTTCTCAGCAACACAGACATACAGTTGGAACTTTGGTGAGGGTGCGAGTGCAACTGTGGTCAACATCGGATCAGGCGGCTCTGGTGACACTGGCAACACAATAGCGAACACATTCAATCTTACCTCAAGCAACCAAACCAATGGTGTTACATCAACGTTCACTACCTCGTTGACCTTAGCAAACGGTCACGATAACTCAACTTTCGTCAAGAACATGAACATCATAGTAGAACCCGATGTGAGAGCCAACATAGCCGGCACGGCCGTGACAGTTAACACAGGCTCAGGCGACAACAGTCTATCATTGTATGACGTGGTTGATCTCGACGGCACAGACAGGGCCATAGCAAGATTCACTAACACTTCACAGAATGCCAACAACTACGAGTATGATTTTTTTGATGATTCCAGTTCTATAGTTACTGTTGGCGAAGATGGGTCAACGGCAGGTACCATAGGTGCAACCATTGACAAAGACTACTCGGGCACGTCAGTAGGTAACATCAACTTCAGATTCAGGGCGTCAGGAACGCCAGACACGTTCTTCCAAGACGACGAAGAAACCATCACATTTGTGATGAAATCCACACCAAGTGCACCATCAGGCCTGAGTTCTAAGACTTTGACATTATCAGATTCAGCACAAGGAACCAATCCACATTTATGTGCTGGTTTCACTGACAACACCAGTTCAGCAAGTACACTCGCGGCAGGAACATCATTGGAATCAACCACTGCTAGGAGATACACTTCTACAACTACAATCGACACAGCAGTCATGGACGGTTTCTTAGTTAATGATTCCAACGGCACAGGTTCAACAGTAAACCAAACAGTGACAGCATCGATCAACGCCAGCGCCAGCGGTGCGAGGACATTCACGACATCAGAGGGTGGAGCCAACAACGGAACATTCACTAAATTGATTACATCAGACCACAAGGACTATGATCAAGTAAATGGTGCATATCCACAGAGATTATACCTTGTCGCAGATGCCAAAATCACACAGAACCTATCAGACTACACAGTTGGACTGAATGCCCAGAGATTAGAGAGCAGTGCGGGTGGTAACACAGGATATGTACACGTACTCAGAGATGACGTGACTGCAACACCTACTTCGACGATAGGAACAGTCTCGCAAAATGCGGCAGGAAACTTGCGATATATTTCAGGTGTTCCATACTACAATGATGGTTCTCCAAGTTTGACAGTGACAGGATCTACAGTGGCCAACTTCACAGGACAAGCATACCAAGATGCTTCTGATCCAGTTGAAATAGATCCAGGTACCAACCAAGAAAGTACATCAGGAAGCATAATCAGTAACTTAGGTTTCACATACGCACAGGTAGATGGATCGACAACAATGCTAGACAGCGGCATTCCAAAACTCGATATAGGTGTAGGTTCAGCATACACCCTAGGAGCACTTACAGTACCACTGTTAAGCACACAAAGACGTTCGATACAAACTATCAAAATGAGAGCCAAGAACGCCAATGGTACAAGTTCTTACTCAGAAACATCAACTAAAATTCAGTTATACTCAAACACTCTGTTAACATTAGACAATGAAGCAGGTGGTATTACTGTAGCAGATTCACTAGGCGCCGGCTTCGATGACGACGCTGTGAGGATAAGCGGCTTTGGTTCCCTGTCAGGTGACACTCCGTCATTATATGATTCTTCTAATGCCAACTACTACACAGATTCAGCATGGTCTGGAGCAGTTACAGTGGCGGGGACCAATGAAGCGATTTCAAGATTTGGAACGATCAAACACTTCACCACAGACCTTAGTTCAGGATACCTGCCTGCAGGACCAGACCTTAACACAGGAAGGTCAGGTGCACAGTACTACACGTTCGCTTTCAGAAGAACAACAATGGCAAACTTCAATCTTACAATGTCAGGTAAGGTTTCTGGAATGTTCATTGCGGCACCGGGTACAGCCATAGATAGTGCCTCTGGTTTAAACGGATGGTTGGATTGTTCAACAACTTATGGTGGTTCGGGTGTTCCCGGATCAGACACAGGCAACGGTGGTAACGGATCCAACGGTTGTGCATTCAACTCTGGAGACAGGGTAGTGGATAACACCACGTACAGTGGACAGGAATTCACGTTTACACTTGGAACAGAAAACGCAACCAATGCCACTGGCAATAACATTTTGGTTAGAATCAAATTGGAATCAGGAGACAGTGTTACAGCACTGAGCATTGACTAATGGCAATAACTGATGCAAAAAAAGTAGATTATCTTTGGAAGAAACTTGGATATGGTGCCACAAAGACAGACACCAATGCGGCCAAGAAAGCACCCAATGAAGCCATAGCATCTCCCTTACTATTAAGGGGTGACAACACTTGGAACCAAGCATCAAGCATTCCAGCAACAATGCCGGGATCAAGTGCAGGTGTGGTCACAGTTTATCCTACATCAGCACCAGACGAGACTACTAATGACGGTACGGCGACAGCCAACAGGACATGGAAGACAGGATTAAACGATTGGATTCCGCCAGAAGTTGGATCAACTTATCAAGTAAAAGTTTACATACACACTGCCTCAGATGCCGGCAACGCCGCTGGTTCTGGAGACCAAGTGTTCGCAACTGGTTCAGGTAACGACGACGAATGGTTCTTCGACTACCAATCGGGTGTGTTGCACTTCATTGGTGCTAATCTTCCAAACGGAATTAGTTTCACAGGCAAATCAGTTTACATATCTGGTGCCAGATACACAGGCACAAAAGGACTACAGAATTTATCTACATCAACGGGTAACACAGAGTTCACGACGAACAACATTGGAAACACAGTGACCAATGCGGACATGACGTTCACCACACAGGGAACGGGAGTGTTCGATTTTAACACGACGACGGGTCTGGTCGTTCCGGTAGGAACTACAGGCGAAAGACCATCAGGACAGGAAGGCATCATACGCTTTAATACTACAACGAGCAAATATGAAGTCTGTCTTGACGGATCGACCTACACCTCGTTGCGTACAGAGGCCGCGGCCTCATCTATAACAAAGGACGTGTTCACGGGCGATGGTTCGTCAACACAGTTCACCATGACCTCAACGCCTACCAATGCTCGTAACATCATCGTGTACGTGGACGGTGTGATGCAGGAACCAACTCAGAATTACACGATATCTACAAACGTGTTGGCATTCACAGGTGGTGCTGACGGGTCATCTGTTGAGGCTCCACACTCTGGTGCGAGAGTGGTCGTGATGCACGGTTTTGCTGATTAACCTACTATAATACCTTTTGCAGTGTACAATATCCTGTGCTTGATGTATTTGTCTGAGAATATATTGTATCTTCCAATCTCACGTTCTACTTCATATCCGATCGTTGCCTGTTCGAGTATAAAATTATAAACATCTGGTCCCTGTTCAAAAGCAACATTAAACCCTTTCATGTTGTATTCGTCACTGACTTTGAAATCACCAGTGCAGGACGCCTTTAGGAAATTTTCAATCTTGCTCCTCATACCGTTCATTTCTTTCACTATGTCGGCACGTTCTTCAAGTACCTTAAGACCCCTGTTCTGGCAGTGCGGTGGCCAAAGCACTTTAATGATATAATTTATGTTCATTCTTTCAGTTTCTCCATGTCCTTGAACAACACGCACTCTGCATTTGAACAGTAGTCCAACTGTTTGGTCTTGGGCGGATTGCACAGAAAATAAAATTTCATATCTGGATGCAACATGATCACAGACCTTAGATCTTTAAGGACTCTTAGATCCGAAATGTCATATCCCACTAATAGTATTCTTTTTTCTGCTAGGCCTAATGCAGATAATACAGCCAACGTCTGATCGTCTGTATTATTATCCAGTGTTAAATTGAATTGAGGAGATATCGGAGGAAAACTGTGTACTTGATCATAGAACACGTACTTCTTATACAGTTCCGGTGTAGTGACACAATCCACAGGTGATGGTCGTTGTTGCAGAAACCATAATAGATCTTTCTCTTCCCTGGTCCATACGTAATCAACATACTTGTTTTCAAGATCCTTATTGCACACGCTGATAATCGGTCCGTATGCGTGTAATTTATCCAATGATAGTGCAATATCATTCTTGCCAAGTACAGTAATAAAGTGATGCTTTTTCATATCTTACGGTATTTAATGACCTAATAATGCCTGTTTTAAATAAATACCTACAGTTTTGCAAGACAATCAATTATCGATAAGGGGATAAAACAATGGCAATAGGACGAATAACAGGACAGATGTTATCTGCCAACCTAGCAAGGTCTGGAACAGATTTAACATTTGAAACAAATTTATTAGCATTAGACGTTAGTAACAGCAGAGTAGGTATTGGAACGGCTTCGCCGGCAACTACATTACACGTATCTGCCACAGACGCAATAACAATTCCGGTAGGAACAACAGCTCAGAGACCGGGTTCAGCGGCCAATGGTCAGATCAGGTACAACAGCACACTTTCAACAATTGAAGGTTACGCGGGTGCTTGGAAAAACTTGGCATCAGGTGCGTCAATCGAAGACGCCGACGGAGATACAAAAGTACAAGTTGAAGAGTCAAGTGATGAAGACATCATCAGATTCGACGTAGCAGGTACAGAGAGAATTAAAGTCGATGCAACTGAAACATTGAGTGGTGTAACGAAAATTAACCATGCGGCTTCTACTATAACTGGAACTGCTACGAACGGTAACATTACACTTACTCCAAATGGATCAGGTGTTGTTGCAGTAAGTTCAGCATTGACAGTTGCGGGTGCGGCTACAATTACAGGTGACTTAACAGTTAACGGTACTACAACAACAGTTGACAGTGCTACATTAACTATTGAAGATCCGATGATTACTTTAGCAAAAAATAACTCAGGTGGAGATGCAAACACATTTGACCAAGGGTTATTCATGAACAGGGGATCAGCGGCAAACGTTTCATTTATTTGGGATGAATCAGCAGACCAATTCGCGTTTGCAGTAACATCAGGTGAAGATGGAACAACAGCAGGTAACGTAACAATCGACTCTTACGCAAATATTAGAGCTGGTGACATTACTGCTGTAGACATCGACGGTATCTTAGGATCAAACACAGCGGCGGCGGCTACTGTTACAACTTTGACGGCATCAGGTGCTGTTGAGTTAGACGGTGGTAACGTAACGATCAACGAGAGTTCAGCAAGTGTTGACTTCAGAGTAGAATCAAATGGACATGCACACGCTATATTCGTAGATGGTTCTGAGGATCACGTTGGTATCAAAACTGCCACTCCGGCATTTGACTTGGACATTGGTGGATCAACAGATGCTGTTAAATTACCGCAAGGTAACACAGCGGCTAGACCAACTGGTGCTACAGGTATCATCAGATTCAACACACAAACTGGAAAGTACGAAGGTTGTACAGACGGTTCAACATATGTTGACTTTGCGATTGCGGGATCGGCTCCTACTTTCTCTAAAGTTTCAGCAACTGGTGATGGATCAACAACAACGTTCACAGGTTTCTTTGGATCGGCTCCAGAAAATGTGAACAACGTTTTCGTTTACATCGACAACGTATACCAAGAACCAACTGAGAACTACACAGTATCAGGTACTAACATCACATTCACTTCTGCTCCACACAGTGCGGCAAGGATTTTTGCGATAACAGGTGCTGACGGTACTTCATTGGTTACTGGTGGTGTTGCTAGATCTGAGACAAGTTCAACTAACTTCACATCAAGTGCGACAACTATCATGAGTTTCAACGCCGCTTCTTACAGAAGTGCTGAGTTATTCATCCAGTTGACGGACACTGCTAACACTGAATACGCGGCCATGAAAGGTGTTGTAGTACACAATGGTACTACTGCATTCATCACTGTGTCTAGTATCACTAACACAGGTTCAACTGACTTGGGAACAATCACTGCTGTATACGACAGCGGCACAGTGAATGTACAAGCGGTTAGTACAGGTGGTGTAACAGCAGGTAAAGTACAATACTCATTAGCGGCAGTATAGTAAGCAAGACTAGAACCCTAAAGATAATTCTAAACGCCCCAATGGTAAATACTACTGTTGGGGCGTTTTTTTTTCGGCTCAACTTTAATTAACTTAACTCATATGGGATATATGGAACTATGACAACAAGAAACTTCAGAGTACATAATGGTATTTCAGTTGGTGATATAGTAATATCAGCAAGTGCGAATACTATCACAGGAGGAGCGACGGCGGCACCAAATGCGGACGGTCAATTCTCAAACAAGAAATACGTTGACGATCAGATCGCGGCGATTTCAACATCAGCAATCAGCACAGGTAACACAAGTGCGACGATCACTGACTCAGGATCAGACGGTGCATTGACGGTAGTATGTGACGGTAACACAGAACTAGTGATTAACGACACATCATCTACGTTCTCAGGTAACGTGGTTGTAACAGGTCAGTTGACAGTAAACGGTACAACAACTACTGTGAACTCATCAAACACAACAATCGCAGATAACTTGATTGAACTTAACTCAGGTATATCAGCATCATCAAATGACGCTGGACTTATCATTGAAAGAGGTTCAACAGGTAACAACGCGGCAATCATTTGGGATGAATCAACAGATACATTTGCAATGGGTTTAACAACTTCAACAGCGGCTGACAAATCAGGTGGTATCACAGTATCAGTTGGAACACTAGTTGCCAACTTAACAGGTACAGCAACAGCGGCTCAGTATTCTGACGTTGCGGAGCGATTTGCATCAGACGAAGCAATGGCTCCAGGAACAGTTGTAGCACTAGGTGGTGCGGAAGAAATCTGCAAGGTAAACGAAGAAGGATCAGACGAAGTGTTTGGTGTTGTTTCTAGTAAAGACCAAGCGGCTTTCATGATGAACGGTGGTGCAGGTAACGACGACACACACCCATACGTAGCAATGACAGGTAGGGTTGACGTAAAAGTTATCGGTTCAGTAAACAAAGGTGACAGACTTATATCTGCATCAGTACCAGGTTACGCTAAAGCGGCTCAAAAATCAGAATGTACAGCATTCAACGTGATTGGTAGAGCTCTTACAAGCAAAACAACAAGTGGTAATGGTTCAGTATTAGCGGCAGTAAGAACAAGTCACTAATAAGTACTCATACTTTTTAGTAGAATTAAAGGCGGTCTTCGGATCGCCTTTTTTTTTAGGCGTATAAATACGTATACTGTTGTCGGCCGGCAATGATAAAGAGGCCGTGTATGGCATATGCTGTACTAACATTATTATAAGGAGTACCCTAGTATGGCCATAGGTCGTATATCTGGGTCGGTACTAAAGTCAAATTTGACTAGGAACGGTACAGACCTGGCATTTGAAACAAACCTTTTATACCTAGATGTAACGAATTCTCGTATAGGTATTGGTACTTCAGAACCCTCAACAGCATTACAAGTAAACGGAACAGTGACAGCATCTGCTATCACCGGTCTTACTTCTGCGACAATCACAAACACATCAACAGATGATTCAATATTAGTGACAACAACAGAAGATAGTTCAAGTGCCGGTCCAGTAATCACACTTAAAAGAAATAGTTCAAGTCCTGCTGACGCAGACTACATGGGACAGATAAAATTTAAAGGTGAGAATGACGCAGACCAGGAAATTGTTTATGCAAAGATAACGGGTAAGATACAGGACGCCAGCGATGGCACAGAGGATGGACTAATAGAATTTGCTAACAAGAAAGCAGGATCAAATGTAATAACTGCGAGATTGAGATCAGACTCTCTACAACTGTTGAACGGTACTTCGCTGACAGTAGCAGGTGACACAACGATAACTGGATCACTCATTGCAGACGGACTAAGTTATCCAACATCAGATGGAAGCAACGGACAAGTATTGACCACTGACGGATCAGGTAACCTTTCGTTCTCAGAATCATCAGGTGGAGGCGGTGGAAACAACACAGCGGTCAAACAGTTCAACCACTACAAGTTAGACACAACAACAGCGGTAATAGACGAGTTCGACATAACGGAATACAGAGGTGCTATCTATGATGTGATCATGGAGGACCAGGATAACGGTTTCGTTGGACATGTCAAAGTGTCAGTGGTACATGATGATTCAACGCCTTATGTTTCTACCTACAATGTAAATGAAGATTCAACAAGGATAGCAGACTTCACTGTTGCAATATCGGGTGACATGGTACAACTGTCAGCGGTCACAAACACATCATCACACACCAACTTAAGAATTTACAGAATAGCACTGGGCGATCACCACGAAACAGTTGCCAACACCAACTCAAAAATTATAACAACTTCAACGAATATTGGCTCTAGTGCAACTACACTTGATCAATTCACAAAGACAGATATAAGGGGTGCCAAGTATGTTATACTGATAAAAGATAGCACGTCGGGTGACTACCAGATATCTGAAACTAGCCTTACACACGACGGAACAACAGTTTTCCATGATGACTATGCCCTTGTATCTAGTAGAGGTACACCTTTGCATACTATAAGTGCAACAATTTCTAGTGCAACCGTCACACTGCTTTCTGCATCTGGTGGTAACACAACAGGTACAGCAATTCTCTACAGACAGGATCTTGGATCTAAAACAAAACTAGGAGAGTTTGACAACTTCTTGTATGGAATCAAGGGAGACATAGACTCATCGGTTGAGACTGTTGACTCATTTGATGTGTTCAAATACAAAGCGGCAAGATATTTCATAACAATGGAGTCAGGTTCAGAATACCAAAACTCCGAGGTGACAATGACCGTTAACAACGCCGGAACAGATGCAACAATATCTGAAAGTTTTGTTATTACTGCTAACAACACACTAGCAACTTTCTCAGCAGATGTTTCAAGCGGCAAAGCAAGATTGCGGGCAAGTTGCAATCCAAACACAAAAATATATTTCGCAAGACTGGCCATGGAGGCAGACAACATCTACAGGGCAAGTGGTGGTACAACTGATGATTTATACATCACACATAACAACTTGAAACTAGAGCCCGGTGCTTTAACGTTGCCAAAAGGTACATCAGGATCAAGGCCTAGCAGTAGTGCCACTGGTATGATAAGATACAATACTTCAACGGACACGTATGAAAGATATGACACCACAGGTTGGACAAATATAGCCACGCAGGCATCAGTATCAGAGTCAAGTGATACCAGCACGGGAGAGCAAACATCAATAGGAACCACTGCAACCAACATCGACACATTCACTACAGGTACTTTTGACAGTGCATTCTATCTTGGTGTGATGAAAGATGAAATCAATGACGAACTTGCAACCGTGCAAATAAGTTTAGTACATAATGACACTGATGCTTTCGTTTCAGCGGGTGGCGGAGTACAACAAGGAACAAACGGTCAACTGACGTTCACTGCAGATATCAATTCAGGCACTGTAAGATTAAAAGGAACAGGTACAGCGGCAGTAAACAGTATCAAGTTTTATAAGATAGGTTTAGGAGACAATACGTCTGCATCAAGCTCAGGAAACACTGCGACTATTATAAACACAGATGTTGATAGTGCTGTTGAAAACTTAGACACTTGGGCACACGGAACATACAGGGGTGCAAAATACTACATAAGTGCAAACAACACTGGCAAGACAGAATTACACAACATAGAGTGTTTAGTTGTACACAACGGCACAGATGCATTCATCACAACTTACAACAGCAACTTCACAGGAAGTAACGAGTTGATAAGTTTGACAGCGGACATCAGCGGTTCCAATGTGAGATTAAGGGCATCAGGTAATGAACCAAACACAGCGGTCAAGATGTACAGGGTGCTTTTAGGCGATGCCGAATCAGATGCATCAAGTACAAACACAAAAACAGTAGGGCAAACTACCACATCAAGCAGTGCTACCACAATGGACACATTCTCCACAGACAGTGTGAATGGTGCTCAATACGTTGTAGTTGGAAACAGCAGTTCTGAGAGTGCGGCAAGTATCTCAGAAGTATTTGTGGTGTCAGACGGTGCAGACGCATTTGTATCATCAGGACCTATCGTGT
>Ga0315320_10002375_pt1 | contig 15478 bp, 9 predicted proteins | sample M140m21515metaG_FD_203458 | JGI IMG/M metagenome (GOLD analysis project Ga0315320, IMG submission 203458) | Ammonia-oxidizing marine archaeal communities from Monterey Bay, California, United States - M1 40m 21515 | ecosystem: Environmental > Aquatic > Marine > Coastal | place: USA: California... | reverse complement strand
TACCATGTGCATTGACTGCGAGCTCATAATAGGTGTGATCAAAGGCAATGAACAATTCGATATCGTTGTCCTGCCAGATGGGGGCATCACGTTTCAGGAACTTGGCTTGGACATTAGGCTCTTCGATCTCGTAGCCGACGTACAGGTACTGATCGTCCCACAGGATTTTGATCCGTGTGTCGTGCAGTGTCGGCTTTCCAGAAACCAAATCGACAAACGTGGATGATGCTTTCGCGGCCGTCCAGCTTGGTTCTGTCAACTTGCCGTCGAGTTGGATTGTTCCCGAAGTTCGGTAAGCCGTGTACTGCACGATGTCGGAGTTTTTCACAGGTGGAAAAGTCACGCCCTTGGGATGTCGAATTTCCGACAGGCTCGGCTCATCGGCAATCAGGCTCGGCTCATCGGCAATCAGGCTCAGTCCCAAGCTAACGAACGCCACTACGATGATCGACCGAATGCAAGATTTCATCGTCACTGTCTCTTAGTTTTGTGTGGGGCCAACGATCTCGACTTCAGCGCTGAACATGCCTTCTCTCTCGCCTCGTTCCTTCAAGGTTTTCGCGAGAGTGCCAATTGTCCGTTGGGCCGACTTGCTCGGTAGGTCTTTTCCCTTCCATGTGACCTCTACAGGCTTATCGAGATCCAACATCTCGTCACACAGTCGCAGGGTGAGGCGGTTGAGGTCTGATTGCTCAACGGTAATTTGCTGGCCATCACGTTTGACGGTCACAAGAGGGCGACCGTCAATATCTTCCTTGTCAGCAGCCAACCAGTAAAAACGTGTGTGTTTGACATCATCCTGTTTCCACACCACGCGTTTGGGATAACGGTTTCGCTCGTGCCCGGCCATCCATGGAATGGCCGACGCATCTTTGCGGTCCATCCAATGGCCCTTGTCGGGATAAATCTGAACCAGGTGTTCATAACCCTCGGGATCCTGTTTCTGAAGATCCGCGAGTTTCTGTTTCCATTGTTCGGCAATTTGATTCCGTTTATAGGCGGCGTCTTTGCCGCCCATGTGAAGGGTGAACGCTGTGTTCCTGAGACCAAGAGGAGACGTTTCGTTGGGGTGCCCAGCCATCATGGCTGCAGCTGCAAATCGGTCAGCCATGCGAGGTGCCAACTGAAAAACGCCATCACCACCCGCCGAATATCCCATCAGATAGACCCGGTCAGGATTAACATCTTCAAACACGATCAGGTTTTCTATCAATCGTGCGAACATGCCATCGATATGACCCTGATGCCATAGGTTCCATGTATTGGTTGGAGCACGTGGCACTGCATAAATTCCTTCGGGTAGCGTGTAGAGCCGCTTTTGGTTTTCCCATTGTTGGTCATTGACCTGAGGCGGTGCACCACCGCCTCCATGCATCGAAATGTACAAGCTTCGCCCATCCCTTGGCTTCTTCCCGAAAGCTCGATAAACAAAGGGCATCGTCATGTTGCCTTGGACGATCTTGCCTGCTTCCATTTCCTGTTTGCGTTCCTCGCGAATGGTAGCCACATGGTCATCCCACAGGAGTTTCGTTGCTTGTTTGGCTTCCTCTTTTGAAAGTGACTGTGTGCTGAAATCCTGATCGGCAATGTTGTCCCGCTGTCCGGACGGCTGGGAAAGGAATTTTTTCAATGCTTGGACGGGAGTTGCTGCGGCTACTGCTGGGCTGGTGACCGGTTCAAGCATAACCACGCAATCACTGTCAGGCGTGGCCGTGGTTTCTTGACTTTTGCCTTGATCCTCTGGTGCACTGGCACCGAGAACGATGGTCACAGGTTCATTCTGTTTTCTCGCAAAGATCTCTTTGTTGATCGTGCCACTGTCGAGCGAGATCTGCATTTTGAAAGTTTTGTTCTCCGGTAAAGCGACGGAAAGATGGTCGTTGGCATCAAACCGCTCGTCTTTGGTTTTGCCGGTGACGATGACTTTGCCTTCGTTGTTCAGCAGTGAGACGGGAACCGAAACTCGATCGCCCGAGCCATCAACCACTCGCAGTTGGACTTCAACATGACCTGCGGGCAGCGGCGGTTGCTTACTCGCGTAGCGATCCGTAACGTTGACTGCCGAGATCGTTTTGTTGGCTGGTGCCCAAACCATCGGGAATGCCGAAGGTGTCTTCTTGTAACTGACCGCGTAAATGGCGTGCAGTGGATGATCGCTTTGCGCCGTTGTGGCACGACCTGCGAACCAGCCTTTGTCCAGTTCGCCGCCGGTTGGTTCGCATGCGCCGGTGAAATGCCATCCATCGTCCCAAACCTCAACCCATGAGTGATTGCCGCTCTTGTTTGTCCAGAGTGGTGTTCCCACAAACCTCGCCGGGATTCCCACGGAACGACAGGCATCGATCAGGAGAATGGAAAGTCCGGTGCATGACGCGAGACCTGTTCGGATGGATTCGGAAGGACCCTGGTCAGCGCGATTTCGTTTGGTGGAGTATTTGACGTTGAGCTGCTTGAAAAGTTTCTGGTTCAAAAGTACCGCAGCTTCGGCCGGCGTCTTCGCGCCGGAAATCAATGGTTTGCATTGTTTGTAAAAGTCTGTTCGCCATGAATCGCGTTGTTCGTTGATGTTTGCATAGGGCAATACATTATTAAAAAACAGTGCTTCCGGAACATCGTTTTTCCATGGCGATTCGTCCCAAGCTCGATAGGCCAGTTCCAGATTCTTGAGCAGGTAATCGGCTGACAGGTTTTGCAAGTCGTCGTCCGGCATGTGGGCAACGAGGAACTCCATGCCAAGCTTTTGATCGCTAGAAGCTTTGTCGAGGGCTGTTTGGATCTGGGGTCGATTGCTGCCCGCACGTTTCAGAGCGATGGCAATCAACTCTGCGTTTTCAGTGGCGTGCGACTGAGGGAAGTTCCCACTGTTGAGACAGACAGCCAGTAGCACGATAAAGATGCGTTGCACGACAGACTCTTTGGGTCAGGAGAAGGTAAGGAAAGTACGTTGCGTCGGGTTTGATTAACGTCTTGCTCGTTCAACAGAGTAATCGTTGCGGATCGGGTAGGAAAGATGCGGGGTGCCCAATCGATCCTGCATTCGAGGTGCCCAGATAATACGCTCTGTTAATTTACTCTATTAATACACTCCGTGCGGCCACCGCCACGGCACGGTGCCTGCAGTGTCAATAGGCGATGTGGTGCGTGGTGGGAATCCATGAAATCAGCGAAGGTGGCAGGTCGAGGGGACGCACAATCAAAATTGCGTCATTTCCCAACTCGCAATTGCAACAGCATCCCATCGCAATAGCCACCCAGCATCAACCGTTCGGGTGAACGGAAAACATGGGGGTTCCGCCGATGCGATTGATGTTGTTGAAGGTGACAGATTTTGTGAAAAGCTCGGCAGATAGTGTTTGTTGGGGTTCAGTGAGTGGAGCTTTAAGTGTTGAAAAGTAAACATTACGACCAGCAGGCTGGCGAAGATTATTTTGACTTCCAAGCAGCGATTGGTGAGTTTGGTGGTTGGGCGAATGTAACGAAGTTCTGGGACTACATAAGCCCTGATGATACCGTGCTGGATTTTGGCTGCGGTGGAGGGTATCTGCTGAAAAATCTCGCCTGTGCGCGACGGGTCGGTGTTGAAGTGAACCCAGCGGCCGCGCAGGTTGCCAAAGATAACGATGTTGAAGTCTACTTGAATACGGATGATGTCTCTGATAACTCAATTGATGTCATCGTCTCAAACAATGCGCTCGAGCATACACTTCAGCCCTTGGATGAGCTGAAACGCCTGCTCCCCAAGTTGCGGGACACGGGGAGGCTGATTTTTGTTGTGCCGTGTGAATCCATTCATTATGAATACAAGCCTCGCGACATAAACCACCATCTCTACAGTTGGAGTCCCATGTGTTTGGGCAACTTGTTGACCGAGGCTGGGTATGACCTCGAAGAGTCTCGCCCATACATCCACAAGTGGCCCAAACGCTATCGGAAATTGCCAAGCTATTTGGAAGAAATGGTTTTGAATTGGCTTGCCGCGTCAAGGGCCAGATGGATCGAAAGTGGTTTCAGGTGCGTGCCATCGCACGCAAGAAAAGTGACATGGAAAGCAAAAATGCAGCTTGATTTCACGTTTTTCCGGCGACGCTTCTAATTCTGGTACGCACGCTCGGTTGGGTGCCGCGGGCTGGCAAGCCCGCGTGCTGCCTTGTGTTTCAACGGCAGACCTTCCGTTTCACCGTTCCGAGTTGTCGTTTGAGTCTGTGTTGCAACTGATCTGTGTTGCCCATAGGGGCTGCTGCTTTATGTTCCGTTGAGAAGTGATTGAATCCTGCTCGATAAAATTTGATCTATCGCAGGGGCACACCATGCAACGCTCACTGCATAACCGCCCTGTGGGTAGGCGTTTTGCGTGGGGATGTACCATGGGCCACCATCCCCATAGGCCGCGCAAGCCACAAACCGGTCGCCAGCACTCGCCTGGGCCCTGAGTTGGTATTCGATAAAACATTCTGCTGGCAGGTGCAAAATGGAAACATCGTTAACGTGGAGGGAGCTCAGGATGAGCGGGATCTGTCGCTCAATACGGCGAATGAAAGCAACGGCATAGGCTCGCCTGTTGCGATCAACGGTACGGTTGGACTTGTTGGAGATCTCTTTCATCAATGCCATTTCATCAATAACTGGATTCAAAGGTGGCAGTATTTCCTCTGTCTTCCAACGCACCGACTCGACGGGTTTTCGAGTCAATGACGCCTCGGATTCGATGATGCCTTTAAGAATCCTTTGCGTCAGTTCGGTCCTTGCTTCTTTGGAACCGTTGTTGTACTTGCCTGCCCCAATGTTTCCGCCACATCCGTTGAAGTAAATTTGAGTGCAGCCGGATGTCTGTGTTTGCCGTTGACGCCGGGCCAACCCACAAAAGTCAGCACTCACTCTGCCGTCTCCGTAATAGCTCATGGGGTGACATGCGTAATAGTGCGAGGCGACAAGCGGCTGATCCTCGTTGTAGAAGGTCACCGTCTTCAGCATCGGGTCAATTAAGCCTTCCGGATATTGGTGGTGCTCTGGCTTCGTTGATGAACTGCCTCGTTGGGAGAGCACTTTGCCGTCGAGACCAATGATGCGGCGATTGCCCGCTACCTGACGAACAGGAGCCTCACCGTGAGCGATGTGTGTTACTTGGGAACTACGTTTGATTGATCCTCTCACTGCTTCATAACCAGAATCGAGGCAGCGGTCAAAGAAGTCAGGATCTACGATATTGGGTAGATCTCCTTGGGAACTCACAATGGCTTGTGCGTCCAGGCACGCAAAAGGGGCGTTGTGCTGGTGGACACATTGCACAGCAACACGGTCTGGGGTGGTGTCGGCAGCTTCTGCTAGCCTTTGTCGCCAGCGCAGGTGCGCACTGTTTAACAGTCCGGTCCAATCCATTGCGCAGATCACAATCGGTTTCCCTGAACCCAGTAGCACGTACCCGATGGCTTCCAATGGATCGTCGACATCAATGACAGGTTTGATCCAGCCGCCGCAAAGTGAGTGCCCTTTGGGAGGCGTGATGTCGAAACGAAAACTTGAGATGCGTAGGTTACCCGCTTTTGAATGATTGCTTGCTACCTGTGTTTGGCCTTGTGCAGGCGGAATACTTTGAGTGGCAATAATGCCGGCGGATGCGGCAACGCCGGCGGATGCGGCCAAAAAACGACGCCGATTCGGTTGAGGTGTCATCGAAGTTGCCTTTCTCGCTTTGACAGGATTGGGTATTGATCACGCGGTGGAAAGTTCAGTCAGTTGCATGGTATGCTTCCAAAAGCACTACTTTAGCAGGCTGTGTAGGGGGCGGCGGTTCTCGTGTGGATTGATCCGTGTATTCGATGCAGCTTCTGGCAGATCTAAAACCGAATGACTTCAGAGAATCCCTATTCGCCTCCGCGTGCTGAAAGCGAACGGCCGATTCGTGAGTTGCCTGCGGTAAGACTGGCCTCGTTGTTTTTTTCGCTGCAGTTGCTGGTCATCGTTCTAGGGATCGCGGCAGCCTGTTTTATTAGTACGGAAACGATTATCGCTACTGGTGTGGTGTTGGTGTTGGTGGGCTTGGTGCTGTCTGTGGTAGCGTGGCGATGCAATGATCCGGGTTTGATGGCTTGCGGAATTTCTGGCCCTGCGTTCAGCGTATTTATCTTGCTGTTGATTTTGTTCAATGATTGGTACCCACGCGAAGCACGAATGCCAGTTTTGATGCTTTCGGGTTCTTATTTGATTTGTTTTCTGTTGGTAGCCGCGTGGCTTTTTTTCCATCGCCAAAGAAGTGCGGTGCAGAACACCAAGTGAACAACGTGGTATGCATGTGATCAATGTAGATAGCAGCGGTTCTGTTGTGTTTGGCAAGCATTTTATGATTGTGGTGTGGGGAGTCGTGATCGCGATTCACCCTTGGTGTAGACTCTTCTTAAAGTCTTGAGCCCAATTCCGGTGTGCCTGTAAGCAGGTGTGTAATGCGAAATCTTTTGCTCGTGTTGTTGACGATGTGTTCCACGCATCTTGCGGTTGGTGATCCGCCCTCCCAAAACGGTGATGCGTATTCGGACCAAGAACGAGCTTATCTAAAGCGTGTTCACGGTCAGCCTGGTGCTTTGGCATACACCCCGGAATTTCCAGGTGGGTTTCAAGGATGGCAGGATGCCGCTCGCGCAAAACTGAAGCAATTGATTGGGATCGATCGTATCGCTGCTCAAGTTTCCGGGCACCGGCCTGCGGTAAACTTGGAACAGGAGAAGCCGGTTGATGGCCATTTGCGGCAACTGGGGAGGATCGAAACAGAGCCGGGAATTCATATTCCATTTTGGATTCTGCGACCCATTGGTTCTAAGAACAAAAAACTGCCTGTCGTGATTTGTGCTCACGGGCATGATGCAGATGGGTGGAATACTTACGCGGGTGTATACAAAAACGAACAGCATCAAGCGACCACTGAAAACAAACAGGGGAATCCTGGCCTGCAGGCGGTACGTCAGGGGTACATTGCGATTGTGCCTGCGACACGGGGGCTCGCCCAATCGAATGCGATTTCCGATCTCAAGGGAAGGCACGGAAACAGAATCTGCCGAGCCCAGTTGATGCACTGTTTGTTGGCAGGGCGAACAGCCATTGGGGAACGAGTTTGGGATACAACCTGTTTGCTGGATTGGATCACGTCCGACTTGGCCGGGGCTGATGCTGCTCGGATCGGTATGTTGGGGAATTCAGGAGGCGGGGTGTTGACGGTTTATGTTGCTGCGTTGGATGAACGAATCGCAGTGGCACATCCCAGTTGTTCGCTCACTTCCTACGCAAGTGACTCCGGTTATATTTTTCATTGCGACTGTTGCATGGTGCCCGGGATTCGGACCGACTTAGCTGACATGCCCGATATTGCTGCTTTGACAATCCCGCGGCAGTTGGTGGTCGTTCATGGGGTCAAGGATGCCCTGCATTCCGAAAAGGTTGTGAATCAGAGCATGAAGCGACTGGCGTCCATTTATTCAAAATGTGATCTTTCAGACAAGTTCATGTTTCGGTGGCAGCCTGAGGGACATCGGTTTTACCCCGTCGTGTTTTGGCCAGTTTTGAATAATGTTTTGCAGGTTGATTGAAGTGCTGTAGGCCAAATCAAATCGTTTCCTGAAGTGTCGGTTTTATTTGTTGCCCTGTTCTTGCCGTGCTTACTGCGTTTGCTGTTCTTGAAGGCGATGCTTGAGTGTTGGTTCATGTCGCATCGCTGCGTGCTGGTAGAGATCTGGATGCAACGTTTTCAGCCGGAATGCCGGTTGTGCCGTTTGTTCCGTCTGCCCCAACAAGGTCGGTTATGGGTGCTAGCGAGTGCGGTTTCGGTTCCATCCACTCCGGTGGTGCGAAGTTTCCTTCCCGCAAAGGCCGATCCTAAATTGGGAAACTCTAGGCCTACGGCTCAGGGTTTGTTGATATTAAGCTTCAAACAGCATGGATGCTGGTAGAGTGAAACGCTCGCTGCTTTTACGTTTAAGCAAGCTCATTGTTGCATTCGCAACAGTGTCGCTGTTCTCGTGCGCAGCCATGCTGGAAGTAGCGATGGCGCAATCGGTCAGTGCGAATCAGCTCGGTAGTACTGTCCAGATTGACGACACAGGTGAAGCAGAGGCACTGCCAGCGCCACTTGAAAGAAAGACTGCAGAAGCTGCCAGAAGCGACCGGCTTGACTGGTGGCATGAGGAAGTTGTGCAGAGTGTCACTGAATCAGAGAGGTGGGTCAGTTTTGATCTCGAGACTGTCTTGCTGGACACGCTCGAAAATAGCCCCCGGATCGAAAGTGTATCTAAACGGACTAGCATCGCGTTTGAACAGATTGTTCAGCAAGATGCGATGTTTGATCCCAATGTTCTCTTTGAATCGAGGGTCGGACGCAATAACGAGCCCATTGGTAATGAGTTGACAACTGGTGGGCCGCCTCGGTTGATCGAAGGGTCGACACTTGCCAAGGCGGGTGTTCAGAAAACTGGCCGACGCGGAACCTTGCTGGACTTGTCTCAAGAGGTCGGGACATTCAACAGTAACAGCAGATTTGTCACTCCATTGGATCAGGGGAATGCTCGCTTGGCAGTCAGTCTGACGCAGCCGTTGCTCGGTCGTGGCGGAAGGGTTTACAACGAGCGGTTGGTGACTCAGGCAAATATTGATAGCCGTATTTCGTGGCAGGAGATGCGTAGTGAGGTTGAAGTACGCGTCTCAGAGGTGATTAATGCATATTGGCGGCTGTATGAATTGCGGTGTCATCTTTTGCAGCAGACAGAGCTGCTTCAGCGTGGTGAGCACATTCAACAGGTAGTACTGGCACGCCGTGACTTTGATACGGGTAGAGTTGAGCTTGCAAAAACCCGCCAGCGTGTCGCGCGTCGGATAGATCGTTTGTTGCAGATCGAAGCGGGGATTGCAAAGCAGCAAGCAAGGCTGGCAAGTCTGATTGGGTCTGAATTGTTGCAGGGAGAGAGCGGCGGGATTGAATTTGTACCCGAGGAATCACCGCAATTTCCGCGGCTTGATGTGAATCTTTCTGATGCACTTCTCAAAGGCATTGAGAACCGTCCTGAAGTGAGAGCCGCTGTCAACGATCTGAAAGCAGCAGGCCTTGAAGTCAATGTGACACGTGCAGAACTTGATCCCGAGTTGTCTGCGATTGTTGCTGGGTTTGTGGGTGGACTGGATGGAAATTACGGAGTTTTTGACGCATGGACCAACCAGTTCACGCGTGGCGGACCGGGGGTGTCTGCGGCTGTGAAGTATCAAATGCCTTACGGAAGACGTGCGGCCAGAGCTCGCTACCGTGAGGCCCAGTTGCGGTATCAGCAACGCAATCAACAATTGCGCGAGGCGATGCAGCTTACCACCGCTGATATCGAAACTGCGCTCATTGATGTGAATACCGCCTTGGCCCAACAGTCCACCAAAAAACAGGTGCTTGTCACCGCAATCGAAGAAGAAAATATTCTCACGAAACGGTGGGAGATGATGGGAGACGAGGGGGGCTTGTTGGGAGTGGTGTTGGAAAATCTGCTCGATGCACAACAACGCCGAACTGAAGCTGAACGGGAATGGAGCAGTGCTCAGGTTCGTTACTTGACATCAATCGTTGCATTGCAGAAGGCAATGGGAACTCTATTGGTTCATGAGGGAATTCGCCCCATAAAACATGGACGATGCGCAATCCAATTCGTTCAGGATGTTGTTGTGAATGATGAAGATGGATTTATATCGCCATCGGATATTACACCCGGAGTGGAGTCCGAGGTAGACGCTGAGATTGAGGCGGATGTGAAACCCGAACTTGAAAAAGATCTGAAGAAGAGGCAAAGCCAAGGGGCATCTGGAGCCCCAATGGACTTGCCGATGAACTTGCCCGCGCAAGTGCCAACGGAAGGCGTGCAAAGCCAAAACGTAGCGTGGCATTTACCGGTGGGGGAAGCTGCGTTTGCGCCGATGAGCTCTATTGGTTCGCGTCGCCTGAATTTTCCGAGTTCGTCAGGTCAGCAGAAAAGCAATTCAAATGAGGGTCTGAACGTTGCAACATCGGTGTTAGGGGCTCCGGTGGTCTCCGGGGCCTCGTCAGATCAACTTCGATCAGGGAATGGATCTGCGCAACCGAGAGGATTGCCAGGGATCTTTGAGCCAGTTCCAGTTGTGAATTCGCAATCGTTGCCGGTTCGTTCGGCGCAACGTTCAACGGATCCTTACACCTCAGTTGATCAGCCTGCGTTTGCTGCGAGTGTGTCTTTGGGAACGCCTACGTCGAATCGTGTCAAAGTGATACGTTTGCCGCGTCCCGACAACGTTCCTCAAAAGCTGACAAAAGAAAGCGTTCCAGCATCGTTGCCACGCCAGGAATTCTATTCCTACCCCGGTGGCGACTCATTGAAATCCCCCGTGTGGCGTGAATTACATTTGGAGTTGCAGCGATGATGAATCGACCAAGGCGAAATCTATTGCGTGCTTCCAAATTGACGGTGTTGGTCATTACGCAAATTGCGTTGCTGTTGCACATTTCTCCGACTTTATCTGCACAATCACGAAGTGTGCAGTTTACCAAGCCATCGGGACCGTCGGTGCATGAAGGATTCACTGTTCCCAAGTTCGATGTCTTGGTTGCCGCGTCTGAATTGGGGCGTTTGCAGGTGTTGGATATCGAGGTTGGTGACGAGGTAAAAAAAGGTGAGCTCATTGGCAGTCTTGAGGATGCGGTTCAGGTTGCATCCGTGCGAGTTGCAACTGCCCAAGCGAACATGACAGGTGAGTGGGAGGCTGCGAAAGCTGAGGTCAAATTGAATCAATTGCGTGTCGTGAAACTACGGCAATTGTCTGCTGAACGGATGGCAAGACCTGACGAACTTGCGCGGGCCGAGGCGGATTTGGAAATAGCGTTGGGACGCCAGAAAGTTGCTCAAGAGCAGATGATGCTGAGCAAACTGGACCTGGGACGTCATCAGATGGCATTGGAGCGGCGGCAAATACTTGCCCCGATGAGCGGCGTCATCGCAGATGTTTTTCATATGCCGGGTGAATACATTACACCAGCTGATCCTGCTGTCGCACGTTTGTTGGTAATCGACAAACTTTATGCGGTTTTTAACGTGCCGGTGCTGGAAGCTCAGGATGTACGCGTCAACTCAGCAGCCAAAGTGTATCTGAGAGGCGCCCAGCGAACCCTCAATGCCCGGGTGACATTTGTTGCGCCGATGATCGATGGAGAGAGTGGGACGGTTGAGGTACGTTTGGAACTTGATAATAGCAAGCGTGATTTGCTGTCAGGCGATCGCTGTACATTGCAAGTGTTTCCAACGCAGGATCAGGCTGGCTTGAGTTATCCAACACGCGCGGTGATGGGCACGAGGGCTTCGAGAAAATGAATTCCGACTATTTCGTTGTCAATCCGTCCAAAGCTCCAGTTCGTGAGCGTGGTGCTAATGTAGGCCGCGAGCATGATGCGATTGTTTCGTCCTTGAATGAGGCGATGGAGCAGCTTGGAGATGTCGAGCGGCAGTATTTGCTGGACAGTGAGTTGAGTTTGGAACGGGCGATGGCTGTCATCCATCTGCTCGCGGACCTCGGATGCTGCCGATGTCGTGCGGAAGCGGCAATGAAGTTTGCTGAGTTCTTGGCCGTACATGGCAAAAATGTGCAGGTGCGTTTCGCTGTGGGGGGCGGAACCATCAACCGATTTGCCGATCGAAGGCTCGGTTGGTTGGGTGCAGAGAGTGCGATGTTCGAGGAATATTCCGATCGCTGGATGTCGATGACGCAAACTGCAATTGATGCGCCGTCTGATGCCATCTCAGTGGTCAGGGTGAGCCAGGAGATAAGTTTTCAATTGAGCCAACAGGGCGGAGACCAAAAGTTTGTGTTTTGGATTGAGGGCGATGGAAAACAGTCCGAGAATGCTTTTCAGTGGCTTGACCCAATTCTAGAAGCAGTGGGGCAGGTGTTGTGGAGTAGACCGAAACGGAAACGGTGGAATTTCAGTGAGACTATGGGCGGGAATGTTGCACGAATGGGGGCTGTCATGGGATTGCTTGCGGTCGTGTTTCTCGTCTGGCCTGTTCCGTACCGTGTGGCATGTACTGCAACAGTGGACACCCTTGCTCAACGCATCATTGCGGCACCATTCGAGGCTACACTTGAGCAAGCTTCAGTGAGGCCCGGTGACCAAGTCGAGGACGGCGAATTGTTGCTCACGCTCGATGGGCGACCTTTGCGACTTGAGCTGGAGGCCGTGGAAGCTGAGATTCAGCAAATAAGTAAAGAGCATAATGCCGCTCTCGCTAACAATCGAATCGCCGAGGCCCAACAGCTCACGTTGAAACAGAAACGTTTGGATCGAAATCGAGATCTGCTTGTCGGCCGCCTCGCAAATCTTGAAGTCACGAGCCCGATTGATGGAGTGGTTATCAGCGGTGATCTTGAAAAGTACACGGGCGCACCCCTGGAACGTGGGCAGACGCTTCTGGAAATTGCTCCGTTGGCCACAGTTCGCGTTGAACTGGAAATACCGGATTATGAAATTGGGTATGTGAAACGTGGGGCAATGGCAAGTGTCAAACTTGATGCCATCAGTGGCAGGTCATTGGAGTTGCAAGTGGAAGATATTTATCCATCAGCAGAACTAAGGAATGATGAGAATGTATTCATCGCGTTGGTGAATGTGGAAAATCAGGATGGGGCTTTGCGGCCGGGAATGCTCGGCAAAGCAATTGCTTACGGACCGGTCCGCCCGAGGGTCTGGTCTTGGGTACGCCCCGTTTTGGAACACGGACTGTGGTGGATGGGATATTGAGTGGGAAGACGAAAAAGGAGAGATTGTCGTGAAAGACGAACTCAACGGAATTCCCGGGAGTGACGATCGGAGTCCTGCAATTGGCAGTGGCGGGAACCCAGGCAGTGACGGGAACCCAGAGGTGAATGATGCGGCTTGTTACGCTATCGAACCGGAAGTGATCTTTCTCCATCGACATGACGCCGGAGAAAGATTTGTTGTCGCCAAGCATATGGCCATGGCAACTTATTACCGACTCGGGATGGAAGAATATCAAGTGGCCCAGCTGCTGACTGGCAACCGTTCTGCCAGAGATGTAGTGGTTGAGTTGCGGAAACGTGGTGTTGACTGGGCGTTTGCAGATGTGGCTGAATTCATTGCTAGTCTGGTTGCCAACGGGCTCGCACATGTGCCTGCGGAGGGTAGTGATGACTTGATGACTTCGTTGGCGATGTCCGTCTCCGCATTGGATGACGCGGTACGCAGGAAAGTGGTTCCGCGAAGAGCCGGTTCTGAGCAGCCCATCTTTGATCCTCTCTCTACCTCGCTCAAGCCAGCGCCGAACGAACCTGGCCGGGTTGAATCATTGACTCCGGGGAATCACGTGGATCGAAGCCATGGCGTCTCCGGTCCAGAAGGATCAATGGAGAGGCACAACGCCCGGCCTGACTCTTCAGCAACAGTGATGCAAACTCAGAATCGTGCGGATGTGATGCCGGGAAGTGTGCCGGTTTCTGTGCGTGAGAAAGCCGGTTCAGGTGGGACACAAAGTACGACCGTTCCTGGCGTTCGGTGGTACCGGCGTGTGATTGCAATCTTATCTCTGTTGGTTTGCCAGCGTCTCCCGTTAGGAGATGGGGATCGCATCGCAAAATCTGTAGGTGGAAAGTGGGGGGGGGTCTTTTCCAGGACGGGTTGCTGGAATTGGTTGCTGTTGGTTACAAGTGGGTTGTTCATTGTATTATGGAACCATCGTGAGTTTGCCAGCGAGGTGGCGGCTGTTTTTGATCCCTCTTTGTGGGTCATGTTAATCCCGATGTGGGTGCTTGCCAAAGTGTGTCATGAACTCGGGCATGCGGTTGCAGCGACACATCATGGCATTCGTGTTGGGAAATTTGGTCTCCTGTTCTTTTTTCTAGCCCCGCTCCCGTTTGTCGATGTTACGGACGCATGGAAGCTGGAAAGTAAATGGAAACGGATTCAGATCGGACTCGCCGGCGTTTACGTCGAACTAGCGATGGCAGCGATCGCAGCCTGGGTGTGGTGGCTGTCTCCCAGTGAGATTGTCGGCCATTTAGCCGCACAATTTTGTCTCGTTGCCGGACCGGTAACTCTATTAGTGAATGCGAACCCGTTGCTCAGACTAGATGGCTATTATGTGCTGTCTGACCTGACGGGAATCCAGAATTTGCGTATGCACGGACGTAAGCAACTTGGAAGTGTTGTCAATCACATTTTAATGGGAACTGATTCTGAGCCATCTCTGCTCAAAGGGTGGCGTCGTCCGTTTGCAACCTGCCATGCTCTATGCAGTGTTGCGTTTCAGTGCATTTGGATGACAGGCTTGGTCGTTGCTATATCGCATTGGATGCAAGGTCTGGGCATGATCATTGCAGTTGCCGCAATCATGTTGTGGTTGATTCTGCCTTTGCTGATCTGGATTCGCAAAATGTGGCAGTGTGAGCCCAGCGATCACTGGCAATGGAGTACGCAGAGGATCAGGTTGCTGACGTTAGCCAGCCTTCTTCCGTTTGTTGTGCACTTCATGAGTACCGATGCGTCACCTTTGATGCGGCGAATACCGGTTGTGGTTCGGAATCATGATCCGCAAATTGCACGGGCCACAGCAGACGCACTCGTAAAGGCTGTTCATGTGCAACCTGGACAACGCGTGTTGCCAGGGATGTTGTTGCTGGAGTTGGAAAATCCTGAACTGGAGATGCAACGCGATGAGCTTGCTGATGAACTTGCGATTGCAGAGGTCAAGGCGATTCAGTGGCGAAGGCGAGGAGAGCTTTCAATTGCGGCGGCAGAAATAGAAAATGCCGATAGTCTTCGCCGACGGATTGCGGAACTTGATCAGCAAATTGAGGGGCTGAACATCGTCGCACAACGGGAAGGCCACGTCCTCAATCCTGATTTAGGAGAGTTCGTGGGAAGGTACGTAACCCGCGGGCAGGAATTGTGTCAGGTCATGGATCCCGATCAGAAAGAATTGCTTGCGTCAGTTGGCGAATCAGATCTGCTCGCATACCGTAACGCGGCCATCACTGGACTGCCTGTCTCTGTTCGGTTAAGAGGCGGAGCAAGCTTTACTGTCACGCCCACGCCACTTCAGCCTCGCGCCAGACGCAGTGTGCCACATCCTACGTTGGCAGCAACTGCGGGAGGACCGCTGCCTGTTGAGGTGGCTGCCAACGATAACTCGTCGGTGCAGCCTTTGCAGGCACAGTCGCAGGGGCTGATTGAAATGGATCAGCCGAGCAGTAGCCTGGCTCGTGATGGCCAGATTGGCATGATGACGATTTCAGATAATCGCTCGGTCTTCGATCGAATCTTTGCCCGCCTGGTTCAGTGAAAGTTTGAACGCGAGAATGTTTTCGCCGTTGAGTGGTGAGCCGTTGAGTGGTGAGCCGTTGAGTGGTGAGCCGTTGAGTGGTGAGCCGTTGAGTGGTGAGCCGTTGAGTGGTGAGCCGTTGAGTGGTGAGCCGTTGAGTGGTG
>Ga0315320_10002374_pt1 | contig 15479 bp, 11 predicted proteins | sample M140m21515metaG_FD_203458 | JGI IMG/M metagenome (GOLD analysis project Ga0315320, IMG submission 203458) | Ammonia-oxidizing marine archaeal communities from Monterey Bay, California, United States - M1 40m 21515 | ecosystem: Environmental > Aquatic > Marine > Coastal | place: USA: California... | reverse complement strand
GCGCGATGTACACATGGCCTCGTCGAACCAGCTCGGGCATCTGTCGGAAGAAGAACGTGAGCAGGAGCGTCCGGATGTGCGAGCCGTCCACATCGGCGTCCGTCATGATGATGATGCGGCCGTAGCGGAGCTTGCTGACGTCGAAGTCCTCGCCGATCCCGCACTGCAACGCCTGGATCAGGGTTCGGATCTCCTCGAACCCGAGGACCTTGTCGAGCCTCGCCTTTTCGACGTTCAGCAGCTTGCCGCGAAGCGGAAGAATGGCCTGCGTGACGTGGTTGCGACCGCCCTTCGCGCTGCCGCCCGCCGAATCACCCTCGACGAGGAAGATCTCGGTCTCCGCGACCTTGTTGCTCGAGCAGTCCGCGAGCTTGTGCGGCATGCCGCCGGAATCGAGCGCGCCCTTCCGCTTGATCAGTTCGCGGGCCTTCCGAGCGGCTTCCCGCGCCTGGGCGGCGAGGACCGCCTTCTGGGCGATCTGCTTCGCTTCCTGGGGATGTTCGTCGAGCCAGGCCCCGAGGCCTTCGGCGACCATCTTGCTGACGAAGCTCTCCGCCTCCTGATTGAGCAGCTTCTCCTTGGTCTGGTTGTTGAACTGCGGATCGGCGATCTTCACACTCACGATCGCGGTCAGGCCTTCGCGGAGATCGTCGCCGCTCGGCGTGACGTCCTTGAGCAGGTTGTTCTTCTTCGAGTACCCGTTGATGGTTCGGGTGAGGGCCGTCTTGAAGCCCGAGACGTGGGTTCCACCGTCCGGATTGAAGATGTTGTTGCCGAAGGCGAGGAGGTTCTCGCTCGTCGAATCGGTGTACTGCATCGCGATCTCGGCGCGGATCTGCAGTTCCTCGTCGCCGGCTTCCAGATGAATGATGGGGCTGTCGGCCTTCTTCGCCGAATTCAGGTGCGCGACATATGCCCGCAGCCCCTTCTCGTCGTGGTAGGTCTCCTCGCGAATCCGTCCCGACGCATCGACCCGCTCGTCGATCAACCGGATCACGACCCCCGAGTTCAGGAACGCGAGCTCACGGAGTCGGTGCTGGAGGGTCTCGAACCGGAAATCGGTCTCGGGGAAGATCGTCGCGTCGGGCTTGAAGGAGATCCGGGTGCCGTTGCGGCCCTCGGGGACGTCGACGACCTCGGCCTGGCCCAGGTCGACGAGCGGCTTCGAGACCTCGCCGCGGGAGAACTCGATCGCCTTGACCCCGCCGTCCTTGACCACTTCGACGAGGGTCCATTCCGAAAGGGCGTTGACGCACTTCACGCCGACTCCGTGGAGTCCGCCGGAGACCTTGTACGCGTTGTCGCCGAACTTTCCGCCCGCATGCAGCTGGGTGAGGATCACCTCGACCGCGGGTCGGCCGTCGATCGTCGGGTTCTCGTGCTTCATCGGCCCGGTCGGCATGCCGCGGCCGTCGTCGGTCACGACGCAGGAGCCGTCGATGCCCAGTCGCACCGTCACCCGGGTCGCGAATCCGGCCATCGCCTCGTCGATCGCGTTGTCCACGCATTCGTACACGAGGTGGTGGAGGGCGTTGAGTCCCGTGCCGCCCACGTACATGCCCGGTCGCTTTCGCACCGCCTCGAGGCCCTCGAGGACCTGGATGGACTCGCTGGTGTAGTCGTCGCCCTTGCCGGCGGAGGAGTCGACGGGTTCGGTTTGGTCGGTCATTGCCGGGGCTCAGCGGGTGGGGTTCGGTTCGGGGGGCGACGTCTCGCGAGTCACCTGGTCCGAGCGGACCCGGGAGTGCTTGCGAAACGACGCGAAGGCATCGAACGACCGGCCGCTTCGGACACGATCGATCGCGTCCCGGAGCATCAGCTTCGGGACACCGGATTCTACCGGAAAACCGCCGCGAAAGTGCTGTTTTGGAGGCTTTGAAACGACATCCCCGGATCGCTTCGGACCCGTCTCAGGCCGCGTGGCGGCGGGGGTCCAGGAGCACTTCGGGCAGTGCCGTCGGCGGGGGGAGCGGACGTCCGTCCTGATGCGTGGCGTGGATCCTCGGATCCGTCGCCAGATCGATTTCGGCACCGGTTCGGCCGGATCGGATTTCACGCACCAGGGGGCCCAGCGGGTGGTCCTCGTTGGGGCGTAGGACGACGGCTTCCCGGCCGGTCGACAGTCGAATCGACGTTCCCGGGGGCAGGGCGGGGACGGCGACCGGAAGCGCAGCCAGGACGGCTGGATCGAACCAACCGCGTCGAATCGGATCGGTCATCCAGGCGAGGGACTCGATCCGGCTTTCTTCGGGGTGGAGGGATCGGCGTCGATCGAAATGATCGGCGACCGCCACGATTCGACTGAACACATGGAGGTCGTTGTGGGACGCCGACTGCCGGCGTTCGGGCGTCGGAAATCCAGTCCCGTCGAATCGCCGATGGTGCTGCATCGCCGCGGCGACGACCGCGGGGGGGACTGATCGCGTGAGGATCGTCCGGGCATCGAGGCAGTGGGCGGCTTCCGTCGCCGCATCGGGCGTTTCGAGGTTCTCCTCGCAGGGAACGCGAATCCGTCCGATGTCGTGCAGAAGTCCGCTCAGCGCGAGTGGCGCGAGATCGGTGGCTCGAATCCGCGAGAGCCGCGGTCGTTCGGAGGCGACGTGGTCCGGGAGGAGAAGCCCCAGAAGAAGCGAGAGATGACAGACCGACACCGCATGTCGGGTCGATTCGTCCTCGCCCCCTGCGACTTCGGTCACCAGTCGGGCCGTCCGGCTGGAGTTCTGGGCGGTCTCGACGAGGTCTTTCACCGCGGCCTTCATCGCATCGACGGCGACCGCGGGATTTCTCGTCGAAGCGATGTCGCGGATGGAATCCCCGGCTCGATCCGCGAGATCGTCCCGGGTCGTCTCGAGGGCGACGGGCAGGAATTCCTCGACGCCTTCCGTTCCGGCACGCTCGATCCACGCCTGCCGGACGCCCATTCTCGCGAGCCGCTCGAGCGTCCCGAGATCGAGCACCGTTCCGGCGGCCAGCAGCATGCCTCGCCGCCCCTTTCGGCGGACGGGGTGGGCGAGCGTCTCTCCAACCGCAAGATCACGGATCATCTTCAGCAGCACGTGTCATCCCCTGGGGCTTGCTTCGATCCTGCCGATGTCGCCACCGGCCTGAGTCGGAATCGACGATCGTTCGCCGGAGGTGGTCGATGATCCGGCGGACCGGGCCGAACCGGGATCACGGGCCCGGTACAACCCCACCGATCCGCGGATTCCACGTCGGGAGGCGGTCCTATACTGAAGCGGGGCACGTCCGGGAGTCGATGAATCCCGGTCCGATCGCTCGGATCGCACGAACCGGACCTCTCTGGTCGTCGTTTCGAAGATCACCGCGGCGCCGGCGAGCTCCAGCTCCCTCCGGCTTCCGATCATGGAAAGGTGTGTCTCGATGTCCGAGCGAAGCCCGAAAGGCATCCCGAACACCCCCGACGACGACGTCGATCGACGTCGCATGCTCGGTGATGTCGCGCGGTCGCTTCTGGCCGGAGGCATGGTCGCCGCCGGGCTTGGGGGCTGCTCCTCCCCGGAGCGTCGGTCGTCCAGCATCCAGCCCGACTGGCCCGCACCGGGACGAGCGACCACAGGTTCCGTTTCAACGAAAATCGTGAAGCCGAGCACCCCCGGGACGGACCAGCAGTTCCGTCATGTCGCCGCGCGGACCTCATGGACCGGCATGAAGCCGGACTACGGCGACATGAATCGAATGACCCCGATCCGCGCGATCACCGTCCACCACGACGGTCTCCCGGCGCCGCTCGCGTCGAGTCGGATCAAGGACACCGAAGACCGGCTTCGGCTGATCCGGCGGGCACACGTCGACAGTCGCGGCTGGGCGGACATCGGCTACCACTACGCGATCGACCGGGCGGGCCGGGTGTGGTCGTGTCGCCCCGTCACCTGGCAGGGTGCCCACGTCAAGGATCGGAACGAAGGCAACATCGGGATTCTCGTGCTGGGCAACTTCGAGAGGGAGCGGCCTTCCTCGGCGCAGCTCTCGGGGCTCGCGATGCACCTGAAGACCCTCTCCGTCGCCTACCGGGTGCCCGTCTCGCGGATCTACACCCACCGCGAGTGGCCGGGGGCCGCGACGCAGTGTCCCGGCCGGAACCTGCAGCCGTCGATCAACCGGATTCGAAGCCGCGGGCTCGTCGCCTGATCCCGGAACCGGGTGGATCGAAAATCGTCGAATGATGAATCAGGATCGGTCGCGCTCTCGTTCGCGCTCGCGCGCCTGTTCACGGTCGTACGCCTCCGGCGACTCGCCGCGGCCGATCGCGGCGCGACGGTCGTCGGCGTCGAGCTTGGCCTGGAGCGCCTCGTCCCGGGACTCGCGCTCGTTGACGAACTTCCAGATGAACCAGCCGACGACCAGCATCGAAACGGTCATGGCGATCATTTCGATCATTGGGGTGATCCTCCTCGGTCGGCGTCAGCCGTTGTCGGCGATGGCGGGAAACTCGGACTGAAGTGCGGGGTAGAGCCGGGCGAAGATCTCGTGCCGCGCCATCAGGACTTCGCGGTCGGGACCCGGCTCGATTCGGCCCTTTTCCTTCGACACGGAGGCACAGGCGTCCTCCACGCTTGCGAACGCCCCTGCGCCGACCGCGGCGAGGATCGCGGCACCGCAGGCGGTGGCTTCCGTGGTGCTGGTCGTGGTGACCGGGGTTCCGAAGAGATCGGCGCAGGTCCGTCTCCAGAGTTCGCTCTTCGCGCCCCCGCCCGACAGCGTGACGGTCCGGGGTTCCACGCCGGTCGATCGGATGAGATCGAGGCACTGGGCGAGCCCGTGCGTCACCCCTTCGAAGACGGCTCGGGCGAGATGGCGTCGATCGTGCCGGAGGTCGAGTCCGATGAATGCGCCGCGGGCGTCGGCATCCGGCCAGGGCGTGCGCTCGCCCGACAGATAGGGAAGGAAGAGCAGTCCGTCGGCACCGGCCGGTACCTCCTCCGCCATCGCTTCGATCCGCGGAAAGGCGTCGTCACCGGCGCTCTCGTCGATGTCGGGCACGATCGCGCTGCGGAACCAGTCGAGGCTGCCGGCCCCGGAGAGCATCACCCCCATGAGGTGCCAGCGGCCGGGTACGGCGTGGCAGAAGGCGTGGAGTCGGCCGTCCGGGGTCGATCGCCACGCATCGGTCGGTGCGAACACCACGCCACTGGTGCCGAGGGTGGTGCCGACGCGTCCCTCGGCGACGAGGCCGGTCCCGATCGCGGAAGCCGCCTGATCACCGGCGCCGGCCACGATCGGAATGCCGGGTCGGAGGCCGGTCTCGGCCGCTGCGGCATCGGAGATCGCGGCGACGACCTCGGGGCCTTCGGCCGCGTGGGGCCACCACGACCGTGGGAGTTCGAGTTCGGTCAGGAGGTCATCCGACCAGGTTCGTCGGGCGCAATCGAAGACCGCGGTTCCCGACGCATCGGACACGTCCATGACCATCTCGCCCGAGAGCCGGTATCGAATCCAGTCCTTGGGAAGCAGCACGGTGGCGATGCGTGCGTAGGCCTCGGGCTCGTGTTCCCGCATCCACAGCAGTTTCGGCGCCGTGAAGCCCGGGAGCATGCGATTGCCGCAGGCGGCCACGAGGTGTTCGATCCCGAGCCGTTCCTCGACCGCGCGACACTGGGGCTGGCTGCGGCCGTCGTTCCAGAGAATCGCCGGTCGCACCGGAACACCGGCCGCGTCGAGCGCCACCAGGCCGTGCATCTGGCCGGTGAGCCCCACGGCATCGATGGCAACGGGCTCGATCCCCGCGTCGCGACATGCGTTGCGGATCGCGGTGAGTGAACTCGGCCACCAAGCCTCGGGATCCTGCTCGGACCACCCCGGCTTCGGGGCGTCGGGCTCGTGAAGGCCCGAGCCCGTACCGAGGACCGACCCGGCGTCGTCGAGAACGATCGCCTTGGTTCCACTGGTGCCGACGTCGATCCCGAGGAAATGGCTCATGGCTGGAATGGTACGACGGTGCCTGTCGCCGTGGGTGCTCGCTCAGTGATCGGGGATGCCATCGCCGTCATGATCATGGTCGTGGTGTTCGTGGTCATGGCCATGGTCGTGGTCATGGCCGTGATCGTGCACGATGTTGACCTCTTCCTCGCCGGCGAGGGAGCCGAGCCGGAGATTGGCACGATCCGGACGCCCGCCGACCCAGATGCGATCGGCGTCGACCACGAAGAGTCCGTCGTCGTTGCGGTCGCCGACCGTGCCTTCGACCACCACGAATCGAAGCGGGGCGAGGCCGCCCGCACCTTCGGCGTTGGCCGCGATGGGGTCGCCGGATTCACCGACGAAACGGACGGTCGCCATGCCCGCGGTGATCGCATTGGATTCTTCGCAGCAGTAGTCCCAGGGAATCGGGCAGTGATCCTCCTCGCCCATCACCTCGCAGGAGAGCAGGGAGGGGTCCGCCACCGTGAACATCGCCATGCCGTCGACGAAGGGTTCCGGCCGTCCGCCGATGCGGGCGAGGAAGGAGACCTGGTCGCCGACCTTCGCCGTCGGCTTGACCTTGATCAGGTCCGGCACGTCGGCGGGGCGATTCTTGGTGAAGTAGGCGGCCGGAATGGCGGCCGCGACCGGGGTCGGAGGTGCGGGGCTGGAGGGTTCGCATCCGGCGAACAGCAGTCCGGTGGCGGTGCAGGCGGCGAGGGTGATCGACTTGAGGTTCATGGTTCTGGGTCTCCGAGAAACGAGGTCGAGTGAAGCGTAGGGGATTCAGGCGGCGCGAAGCGCTTCCGGGACGGGAAGTCGCAGGCAGCGGACCGCCGGCACGAGGGCGCCGAACACGCCGAGGAGCAGACCTGCAAGCAGGCTGAGAACGAGGACCCCGGGCCCGATGGCGAGCCCGAAGATCCCCATGGAGAAGCGAATGGTGGTCTGGTCGAGGATCAGCATTCCGATGGCCGCGGCGACCAGCCCCCCGATCGAGGCGGTGAGCACCGATTCGAGGACGAGACTTCGGACGATCGCCGGGCGGGTGTATCCCAGCGTCTGCAGCGTTCCGATCTCGCGGACGCGACTCGCGAAGGCCGCGTAGGTCGTGTTCAGGCCGCCGATCACCCCACCCGTCGCGACGAGGACCGCGGTCACGATGACCATGAGCCGGATGGGCGTGAAGAACGCGGCGAGGGAGGCGTAGTAGTCGCTCTCCCGCAGGGCGACGAGTTCAAGATCGATCCGGGTCGCGGCGAAACCGTTCGCGGACATCATGTCCTCGGAATCGAGCCTGACCACGACGCAGGAGAGCGTGTCCCGCTTGGCGACGATGAGGAGATCGGACATCGGCATCCAGATCTCGCCCTCGATGACGCCTCCATCGGCCTCGAGCAGGCCGACGACCGTGAAGGGGCGGTCGTCGACGACGAGTTCCGCGCCGATGGCGTTCTCGGGCCGTTCCCATCCCAGGCCGCGTGCGGCCAGCACGCCGAGCGCGATCTCGTCGCCTCCCGTCGCCGGGAACCGTCCCAGCGTGATGCGAGCTTCACGGTGGACGAGGAACGCCGCCGGTGTGACGCCGCGGAAGAGCATGTTGACGGCATCCGCCTCCGTGTCGCCGTCGAGGAACACCGGAATCGCGAGGTGTACTTCGGGAGATACCGCGTCGACGCCCGCGATCCGATCGACGCCGCGGATTCCCGACGCCGCGATGCCGGTGGTGCGCATGGGGATCTCGCTGCGTTCGACGCTCTCCTCGCTCCCCGCGCCGATCAGCATCACGTTGTTCGGTGAACCACTCGTGCGAAGTGACTGCTGCATTCCCGTCACGAAGCCGCCCGCGGCCATCACCAGCAGGACGACGAGGCCGCAGCCACTCGCGCTGAGCAGGAGACGCACGGGGTTCCGGGTCATGTTCCGGACGGCGTATTCGAATGGAAGTCCACGCATGGTCGTCTCCTCGGGTGATCAGATCGCCCGCAGTCCTTCCGTGATCTCGCTCCGCGCCGCACGAACCGCGGGGACGGATCCCGCGAGCAGTCCGAGGAGGATCGCGATGCCGGCTCCGATCAACGCGAGTCCCGGATCGTTGACGATCTCGACGTTGACGCCCTCCATCGCCATGCTGAACCGGCCGAGGGAGATCAGAACGGTCGATGCCACGCCGCCGATCACCCCACCCGCGGCGCCGAGGATCGCGCCTTCGAGCAGCACCATCCAGGCGAGCAGGCCGCCCGTGTAGCCCAGCGTCTGCAGCACGGCCTGATCACGGATTCGATCCCGCATCGCGAGGATGATGGCGTTCGCGATCAAGGCGAGCACCGCGGCGAGCGACGCCCACCCGACCCAGCCCGCGAAGCTGACGAGTTCCACCACGTCCCGGACCGCCCGGCCGACGAAGGCCTTCTCGGGCCAGGTGCTGGTCGGATGCTCGTCATGCTTGAACTCGGCGTCGATGATCGACGCGATCTCCTCCATGCGGGCGGGGGTGTCCACCGTGACGTTGAACTGCGTGACGATTCCACCGGTGCCGCCGCGCTTCACGGTCTCCTGCAGGAACGGGAGTTGAACGTAGGCGACGTTGCGATCCTGCGCCCGTTCGCTCTCGAGAATGCCCGCGACGTAGACCGTCACGCCGGCGGCGCTGAAACGGTCGCCCACCGAGACGCCTCGGCGGGCGGCGAGCGATTCGCCCACGAGGGCCGCGTCACCACGTCGTCGCCAGTCGTCCGGGGTGCCTTCCACGAAGCGACCCGCGTCGCCGAGCGTCGCTTCGAGCTCATCCGCGGGAACGCCTCGAAACGTGACCACGTCGAGACTGGCGCGGCAGTTGGAGACGAGGATCTGCATTGGAATCACCGCGTTCACACCGTCGATCCGGCCGATCCGATCACCGTAGAACTGGGGCAGTCGGCTGCTGAAGGGGCAGAAGCGATTCTCGCGATAGACGACGAGCGTCGCATCCTCGGCGGAGGCGCGGGTCGCTTCGTCCACGCCCGCCCGCATCGCTTCGACGCTGGTGAAGAGGAACATCGCGACCGCGATGCCGCTCACCGTGAGCAGGGTCCGGACGGGCGTGCGCACGATCTGACGCCAGACGGTGGGGATGACGGCGAAGGCTCGTTTCATCGGGTGGCCTCCGTTCGGGCCGCGACGGCCGGCTCCACGGCCTCCGCGAGTCGACCCTTCTCGAGATGCAGGACCGTGTCGCACCATTCGGTGGTCTTCGGATCATGGGTCACCATCACGATGGTGCGTCCGAGGTCGCGATTCAGCCGGGCGAGCAGGTCCATGATCGTCGTTGCGCTTTCACGATCGAGATCCCCGGTCGGTTCGTCGGCGAGGATGAGGGTCGGGTCCGTCACGATGGCCCGCGCGATCGCGACCCGCTGTTCCTGCCCGCCCGAGAGCTGTCTCGGGTGGTGATCGCTTCGATCGGCGATACCCACGAGATCCAGCGCCGCGGCGACCCGTCGATGTCGTTCTCGACGGGAGATCGGGTGGAGGAGCAGGGGGAGTTCGACGTTCTCGTAGGCGGAGAGGACGGGTACCAGGTTGTAGAGCTGGAAGACGTATCCGACCGCCTCGCTCCGCCACCGCGCGAGCGGGCCTCGGGCGAGTTCGTGGATCGGGCGGCCGTCGATCACCAGCGACCCACGGGTGGGACGATCGATGCCCGCGAGCAGGTTGAGCAGCGTCGTCTTCCCCGAACCCGAAGGCCCCATCAACGCGACGAACCGTCCCGCGTCGATTTCGAGATCGAGTCCGTCGAGCGGGGTGATCGCTTCGTTGCCGCGGTGATAGGTCCGCGTGAGATCCCGGCATTCGATGAGCGTCATGCGTCCACCTCCGGTTGCGAGTCTTCGATCCGGATCGCGTCACCCTCGTCGACGCCGTCCTCGAGAATCACCATGTCTCCGGCCCGCAGTCCGGAGCGGATCTCGATCCAGCCTTCGAACATCCGCTCGCCGACCTCGACCACGCGACGATCCGCGATGCCGTCTCGACCCCGGCGGTCCGCCACGATCCAGATCCTGCCGGCGTCGTCGATCGCGTCCGCCGGCGCGAACACCCGATCCACGGTACGCCGAGCCGCCGACTCGTCGTCCTCGCCGGGCGCGAGGATCCGCACCCGGGCGAGCATGTCGGGCTTGAGCAGCGGCGACGGATCGATGACATGGACCTTCGCCTCCACGGTGTTCTTGGAGACGTCGGCCCGGTGGACGAACCGAGTGACCCGGCCCTTGAACACGACGTCGGGAAGCAGATCGACCACGATCTCCGCGGGCTGGCCTACGCCGACCCGCGCCGCTTCCGCGAGCGGAATGTCGGCACGGACCTGGAGCATGGCGGGATCGTAGAGATGCACCACGTGGGCGCCGTGCTGTCCGTTGCCGAACTGGATGGTCGAACCCGGGGAGGTCAGTCGTTCGATGACCACGCCGTCGACCGCGGATCGAACCGTGCAGCGATCGAGTGCGAGTCCCGCCGCGTCGCGGTCCGCGATCGCACGATCCAGTTCGGCCTCCGCGACCCGCATCGCCGCCTTCGCGTTTTCGAGTTCGAGCGTCTCGTGGACGAGCAGCTCGCGATTCCGAAGGCTCGCGGCATGTTCCGCCCTCGCGGCCGCGAGTTTCGCGGTCACCGCGTCCCGTTCCGCCTCGACGCCTTCGATCTCGGCGTCGATCGAACGAAGCCGGATCCGCATCCGCTCGACCGGGCCGGCGGCGACCGCCCCTTCCTCCACGAGTTTCGACTTCCGGGCGAGTTCGTCCTTCAGCTCGTCGATCCGGGCCCGGAGGCCCGTGATCCGGGAGGGGTATCCGGCGAGGTCGGCCTCGAGTTGCGCCTCCTTCGCGGCCATGACCGCCACGCGTCGATCGAGATCGACCAGTTCCTCGATCTCCACCTTGGCGGCCCGGTGCGCCGCGATCGCCGCTTCGAGCGCACCCTGTCGCTGCTCGACCACCGCTTTGGTCCGTCGGTGCGCGATCTCGGCGTCGTCGGGAACCAGCCTGGCGACGGCCTGGCCAGCCTCGACCCGATCGCCTTCGAGGACGAGGATCTCGGACACGATGCCTTGGGTCAGCGCGGGGACGAAGACCGAGAACGGATCGGCTTCGATCCAGCCGGGTGCCTGAACGAGGACTTCGTTCTCCCGCGTCGCGGTGGATGGTCCCGCCTCGATGGACCGGATCGCGACCGCGGTCGCGCGAACGCCGGTCCGGGGACGAACCGCATCCCAGCCGACGAAGGCGAGGAGGCCCGCGGTCGCCAGCAGGATCGCGACCGGAATCGCGATCCGTGCCATGAAGCGACGTGGGGGTTGGGGGATTCGATCCGCCGCGTCGGGTCGGATGGTCTCGATGCCTCGGCTCTTCATGATGAAAGCTCCATGGTCGCTCGTCCGGCCCGAACCGCGGGATCGGTGCGGGCGGTCTTCGGTCTCGCGTCGATGGGGGGGATCACGGGCGGGAGTGGATCGAGGTCGAAGGAACCACCGACCGATTCCTCCAGGGTGATTCGCTCGACCTGCGATGCGAGGCGATATTCGACGAGTCGACGTTCGACCTCGACGCGTCGCTGCTGCGCGAGGAGAAGCACGGTGAGATCGATCACGCCTTCCCGGTACGCGGATTCAGCGAGACGCTCTGCTTCGATCGCCGGCTCCAGCACCGTCTCGGCGTAGTCGACGCACCGTCGCGTCGACCGGACGAGGGCCTCTCGGGTCGATCTGGCGGCGCCGATCGCATCGCGACGAACGTCGAGCAGATGCAGACGTGCGGCCTCCAGTCGGGCTCGGGCGGCGGCGACCTGCGTCGAGCCGTCGTCGAGGATCGGGAGGGTGACCTTGGCGCCCGGGAGCACCGCCTGGCGGTCGACGAAGTTCCGGTTCCACGCCGCGCCCACACCGACTTCCGGCCATCGGGCCGCGCCGGCGAGTCGATGGCCGGCCTCGGCTTCGACCACGCCCATGCGGGCCGCCGCCACGTCGAGACGAACCGATCGGGCGAGCTCGATGATCCGTGGTTCGTCGGGAATCGACTGATCGGCATCGAGCACGCCGATGGTCTCGAACGCCGGATCGCGATCCGGACATCCCATGGCGTTCAGGAGTTCGATTCTGGCGCGTCGGGCGTCGCTCCTCGCCGCCGTCGCGGCCGCCGCGCTTTCCGCGGCGTCGACCAGCGCGCGGTCGAGATCCACTCGAGACGCTTCGCCGACGTCGACGATGCTCGTGACCGTCTCGACGGTGCGTCGGGTCGCTTCGGCGTGGGCGGCGTCGAGTTCGTACATGGCATCGCCGGCGACCGCCGCGGTGTGAAGGCGTCGGACCTCGGCGTCGAGGGCGATCATGCTCCCCGCCGCCTCGAGGATGGCGGCGCGGCGAGCCGCGTCCCGAGCGTCGACCCGGGCGTCGCGGGTCCAGATCCAGGTGAGTTGCTGCGTCACGCCGGCGATCGCGGGGGCGCCGGACATGCCGTCGATCGCGACCCCGATGGCGAGATCGATCGCGGGATTCGGGGGCAGATCGGCCTGGGCGAGTTCGGCGCGGGCGAGGTCGAGGTCCGCGAGCGCGATTCGAATCCCCGCGTCTCGCTGGAAGGCGACCCGGACCGCGGTGTCGGCGTCGAGCGGATCGACGAAGTTCCACGCGGGCGGTGGAAGCACCGGTGAACGGGCGACGTTCGCCGCGTCGAAGCGATCCTCGAGTCTCGTTCCGGTGATCTCGTCGACGCGAAGTCGATCCGTGGCCGGGTCGCTGGAGATGCAGCCGGGTCCGAGGGCGATGACCCCGATGGACGCCGCGATGACGCCATGGGTCCTGGATGGACGTTTCAGGTGGGACATGTTTGATTCCGGACGGACGACGTGACGACATCCCGAGGATCCGAGGGGACCATCGGGAACGGCGGGTTCGTCCGGAATCAGCGTTGGAGGACGACGACGCGACGCAGGTATCGCGCAGCGCGGGCCGGATTTCGACCGGATGGCGGTTCGCCACGTTCCAGTGAATCGACATCGACGCCCGGGAGATCATGGATCGCCTCGGCGTGCAGCGTGGTCAGTTCCGGCTGGAAGGCGATCTGATCGAAGGCGTCGTCGAGCTCGTGGTCCACGGTGACCGGCGCCTTCACACAGCATCCTTCGCAATCACCGCAGTCTTCGCCGGGTCGATTCGTATCGGGTTCGGCATCCTCGCTCTGGCAGTGACTCGCACAGCAGGAGGCCACCATCGGTTCCGAGCCGTCCGACACCATCGCGGCCGCCGTCTTCAGCACGCAGCAGCAGATCGGCATCAGTACCGCGAGGGTCGCGGCGATGACGTTTCGTCCGAGGATGCAGTTGAAGAGATTCATGCGTGAAGGAGATTCAGGCGGAGCGATGCGGACGAGGCGGCTTCGGCCGGCATCCCGACCCTGAGTATACGGTCCGATTCGATGGAGGTTCCACCAAATCTCACGGGCTCCGGGTCTGAAACCGAGGTGCGGCCCCCCGGTCCGGGCCGAAATCCCGATTCCTGCATCCGCTACCCGATTCGAGCAGGTTCGGTTCGTCCGAAAACCCGGCATCCTCCGGAGGTCGGATCCGGAATGGAAACGGGATGCAGCGGTTACCTTTGCCGGGCACTCACCCCGACCACGGAGACGACCGCCATGCTGCCCGATCTCGAATACGCCGCGCTTCGCTTCGAGACGTTCGCGGACGAGGTGCTTCGACCGTTGGCGACCCCGGTCGCTGCGCCGCTCGAGATCGCCGTGGCCCAGTTCCGGGATCGTCCTTCACACGCCGAAATCGCCGGGCTCGACGCGTCCGCATTCGCGGCGGTGCCCACCGGGTGGCGATGGGGACCGGTCTGGAGCACCGCCTGGTTCCGACTTCGCGGCCGGATCACCGACGCGATGCGAGGGCGGGAGATCCATCTTCGCTTCGACGCCGGGACCGAAGCGCTCCTGTGGCGGGATGGTGCGCCGCATCATGGATTCGACTTCAATCGGGATCGAGCGCCGCTCTTCGCGGCCGGCGAGGGCGACGGGGACGTCGACCTGCTGGTCGAGGCGGCGTGCAACCTGCCACTCGGCGTGTCGACGTTCTGGTGGGACGACCCCGAAGTGCAGGCGCGGTGGCGCGAGGAGAAGCCGGGCCGACTGTCTGCGGCGGAGCTGGTGACCTACGACGATGGAGCCTGGCGCTTCGTGCAGGCGTGGGATCTCGCCCGACGCACCATGCTGCTCCATGCCGCCGACGTCCCGCGGGCCCAGAAGCTGCAGGCCGGGTTGCGCTCGATCCTCGGTAGGATCCCCGCCCACGATCCGCGGCCCGCCCTCGACATCGAGTTCTCCGCGCTCGAATCGCTGCTCCGGGGCGCGGGCGGGGACGGCGGGACCGGAACCACCTGCATCGCCGTCGGCCACGCCCACATCGACACCGCCTGGCTCTGGCCGCTCGCGGAGACCCGTCGAAAGTGCCTCCGGACGTTCGCGACGGTCGATCGTCTGATGGAACGTTGCCCCGACTTCAGGTTCCTCTGCAGCCAGGCCCAGCAGTACCGCTGGATCCGGGAGGACTCGCCGGCGCTGTTCGAGCGGATCGCCGCCCGTGTCCGCGAGGGTCGTTGGGAGCCCGGGGGTGCGATGTGGATCGAACCCGACTGCAATGCGCCGAGCGGCGAGAGCTTCATTCGACAGATCCTCCACGGCACCGGATGGTGGGAATCCGCGTTCGGAACCGATGCGGCCCAGCGGCATCTCTACCTGCCCGACACCTTCGGCTTCCCGGCGTCCCTGCCGCAGATCGTGATCGGTTCGGGGCTCGACACGTTCATCACCAACAAGATCAGCTGGTGCGAGCGGAATCGCTTCCCGCACGTCTCCTTCGACTGGATCGGCATCGACGGCACGAGCGTGCTCACCCACCTGACGCCCGGTCACAACTACAACAGTTCGATCCTGCCCGAGGACCTTCGATTCGCCGAGCGGAACGTCGCGTCGCTCGACGAGGCGGCCCTGCCGACCTGGCTCCAGCCCTACGGTTTCGGCGACGGTGGAGGTGGGCCGACCGTCGAGCAGATCGAACGGATCGAATGGATGGCCCGGGGTGTCGAGGGTCTGCCACGGGTCGAATTCGGTCGGGCCGACGACTTCTGCGGTCGACTGCACGCCGATGCCGACCGACGTCGCACCGAGGTCGACGGGCCGGCCCGCTGGGACGGCGAGCTCTACCTCGAGCTCCACCGCGGCACCTACACGTCCCATCAATGGCTCAAGCAGGCCAACCATCGCGCCGAATCGTCGCTTCGATCGATCGAACTGCTGGCCTGCGGCGATCCCGCCGCGAGTCCCGCGAGCATCGTCGAAGCCCGGGCGCGAATCGACGAGACCTGGAAGACCGTGCTGCTCAACCAGTTCCACGACATCCTCCCCGGCTCCTCGATCAAGGAGGTCTACGACGATGCACGGGTGCAGATGGACGCGGTCGCCGAAACCTGTGGCGAGGCGCTCGGCGACGGGCTGACGGGTTGGGCGGCCTCGCTCGACGCGACGGGGCTCGAC
>Ga0315320_10002373_pt1 | contig 15482 bp, 11 predicted proteins | sample M140m21515metaG_FD_203458 | JGI IMG/M metagenome (GOLD analysis project Ga0315320, IMG submission 203458) | Ammonia-oxidizing marine archaeal communities from Monterey Bay, California, United States - M1 40m 21515 | ecosystem: Environmental > Aquatic > Marine > Coastal | place: USA: California... | reverse complement strand
TCCGGATCTCCCGACGCCGGCGCGGAAGGCGGAACGTCCTAATCGGAGTCGCTCAGCCGGTCCATTCGACCAGCAGGATGCCGAGGTCGATGCCGTTCGTGATTCCGTTGCCGTCGAAGTCGGTCGGCCCGGGCTCGCCCCAGCCGACCAGGAACAGCCCGAGGTCGATGCCGTTCACGAGGCCATCGCCGTTCAGGTCCGCGGGCGATCCGGCGGTCTCGCAGGCATCCGCGGTTCCATCGCCATCGAGGTCCTCGCAGGTCGTACCGATCCCAAGCCATTCGGCGCCGGCGGCGGCGGCCTCCGCTTCGGTGAGCACGAGGCAGAAGCCGTTTCCGAAGCACGCGGCCCCGACGGGTTCCGGGCAGTCGATGTCGAGGCAGTCGGTTCCGTCGCCCTGGAAGACGCCGCCGAGCGCGGCGCATTCACCCGGTGAGACGATGCCGGCGCAATCCCCCGTCGGCAGGCAGCAGGCACCTTCCGGGAAGCAGATGTAGTCGTCGCAGGATTCGCCGACCGGCCCCGGAATGCCCTGGACCGCGAAGCAGTCCGCGGGCGTGAGTTGCACGCAACCACCGGTCGCGGGGAAGCAGCACGGCGCGGTCTCCGCACAGTCACCGGCGCCGCAGTCGGTGCCCGCGCCGAGGAAGACGCCGCCAGCGTCGGCACAGGTGAGTTCGTCGAGGGTCGAGCAGGTCCCGCCGATGCAACAGGCCCCGAGCGCGTCGCAGGCGCTCGGCGTCCACGTGAACCGCTGGACCCAGTCGCCGCTGGGCCGGCAGATGCTCGGAAGATCCGAGAAACGCTTCCACCCCTCGGGGCATCCGAAGATTCCGCAGTCCTCGACGAATATCCAGTTCCCGGTCGCGGCCTGGAGGCCGTCGACGTCGGTGCAGGGGAACGCGTTGAACTGGGCATCGGGGGGCGTGATGCACTGGTTCGTGGGTGGCTGATGATGCTCGACGATCTCGATCCCGACCGTGACCGTGTGCGTACCGTCATCGTCGATCCAGATCTGATCGGGATCGCCGGGATCGACCAGGAACTCGAGCCGCACGCCGGTGGTTCCCGGAGGCATGGTGATGTGCGGAAGGATGTCGCCGTCGGAAGCGACGTTGAACACCAGGGTCCCGGTGTCGGGGCGACCCGACCAGACGTAGATCGCATATTCCGTGGTCGTCTCCACCACCGTCGAACTGGTCGCGAACAACGATTCGAAGAGATCGAGACGGACGGGGAAGGCGTCGGGCGGGAGTTCGAAACTCGTCGCGGCGATCTCGCCCTCGATGAACCCACCCTGCGCGACGTACTCGCCCGGACCGAAATCACTCTCGGTGTGCGCGACCACGACCGCCTCGCAGGCGCCGGCGATTCCGCCACCGTCCGCGTCGCTGCGATCAAGCACCACCTGATGACGATGGATGCCCCGCATCCGCACGTCGAGCGGCGACGGCGGGCCGGCGAGGCCTGGTGACGCGACGCCGCAGATCATGAGCAGAACGGCCGGAATTCGATGCATGCGATGGTCTCCGAATAGATGAGGGCGGACAGGCATCCTCCACCCCCCTGACATCATCTCGATCCATCGGAGATTCACCGGGACCGACATCCGCTTCCCGAGCGTACCCTCGAAGCGTGCCGAAGCCAGTGAATCCAGGGTACGGTCCGAAAACAAGCGGCCCGCGGTTCCCGATCCATGAAAATTCAGGTGAGCGAGGCGGCGAGGGCGGCGATCAGGGCCTCGGGCTCGGGAAGACGCCCCGAGCCGACGCGTCGACACGCCTGCCATCCGCTCGCGGGCTCGATCAGCGTGAACCCGTCGCTCGAGAGGACGTCGAGATTCCGACGGGTCGCTGGTTGCGACCACATCTCCGCGTTCATGCTCGGCGCGAGCAGCACCGGCACCCGGTCGCGATCGATCGCCGAGAGGGCCGTGGTGACCGCATCGTCCGTGAACCCCGCGGCGAGTCTGGCGAGCGTGTTCATGGTGCACGGCGCGACCAGCGCCGCGTCGAGCCCTTCCGCCATTCGAACGTGCTGCGGATCGGCGTGATCGAACTGATCCCACTGGCTCGTGAAGACCGGCCGGCCACTCAGTGCCTGGAACGTCAGCGGCGCGATGAAGCGGGTCGCCGCCTCGGTCATCGCCACCGTCACCTCTCCACCGGCCTGAACCAGCCGCGAAACCACGGTCGCCGACTTGTAGGCGGCGATGCCACCGCACACGCACACCAGAACCCTCCGTCCGGTGAAGACACCGTCGGTCGGTTCGTCGCGTGGGTTCGCGTTCGTCGCATCCGTCACGGATCACTCCGGGATCGAGCACGCAGCGGGTCGGTTCCTCGACTCAGCCTTCCGGCTGGGTGGGATCCTCGATCGAGATCTTGTCCTGCATGATCTCCTCGATGACGACTTCGAGATCGGACATGCCGTTGCGTTCGACGAGCGGGCGAGCGCCGTCGATCAGTTCGGCGATCCGCTTCTGAATGAGGGCGGTGAGGCGGAACCTGCCGCCGACCTTGCGCACGATTTCGTCGCTCTTCAGGGCTTCGATCATGGGTGTGGACCTCTGGAATGATTCCTGGCGGAAATCCCGCCAATCCGACGATGATACCCGATCCAGCCCCCTGCAGGCCAGTCCACGGCCAGACTGCCGCAGGCAGGCCTTGACCCCGGCTCGGAAACGGGTACGGTCGCGGATTCGGACCGGATTCCGGCCCTGCCAGGAGACCGAGGCCGCATGGCCACCCGACTCTGGAATCTCGTACTCGGCCTCGCGACCCGCCTTGGATTCAGCCGCGAGTGGTGGCTCCTCGTCGTCGCGGCGGGGGTCGGCCTCATCATGGGCGTGGCGGGCTACCTGTTCATCAAGCCGATCCAGTGGCTGGAGCATCTCGCCGAGGAGTTCGGGACCGAGTCCCCGTCGACGCTGCTCTGGCTGCTTCCGATCATCCCCGTGATCGGCGCCGTCCTGACGGGCGTGCTCGCCTGGCTCTGCCCGACGGAATTCAAGGGACACGGCGTCTCGAACGTCATCTACGGAGTCATCCGAAAACAATCCCGGCTCCGGCTCCGGCTGCTGGTACGGCAGTGGATCGGATCGACCCTGACCATCGGCTCCGGCGGCTCCGCCGGTCCCGAGGGCCCGATCGTCACGATCGGGGCGGTGATCGGTTCGAACCTCGCCCGGCTGCTTCGACTCGATGCGAAGAGCGGGACGACGCTGCTCGGCTGTGGTGCCGCGGCCGGCCTGGCCTCGGTGTTCAACGCCCCGATCGCCGGGATCTTCTTCGTGCTCGAGGTCCTGCTCCGTGACTTCTCGCTTCGGACGTTCACGCCCATCGTCATCGCCTCGGTCCTCGCCGCGGCGACCACCCAGTCGATCCTCGGATCGAACGAACCGCTCTTCGGCGTGGGGCCGGAGTTCTTCGAGAACAATCCGGTCCCCTTCACGATCGGCATGACCCCCGCCTTCGTGGCGTTCGGGATCGCCTGCGGTCTCGTCGCGGTCCTCTTCATCAAGACCATGCAGTGGAGTGAACGCTGCTTCGGCAGGATCCCGATCCCCGAAATGCTGCGCCCGGGCGTCGGCGCCCTCCTGCTGGGCCTCCTCGGCGTCGGCTACATGGTCTTCGTCGCACCGAGAGGCACGGAACTCACGTCCGATCCGGTGCCGCCGTTCTTCGGGAACGGCTACATCGTCATCATGCGACTCCTCGATCCGGCCTCCTACGTCGACGCCGAAGGCTCGATGATCGCCGATGGAACCGGCGTGGTGATCGGCATCCTCCTGCTGCTCGTGGTCCTCAAGATCATCTCGACCAGCCTGACCCTCGGCTCGGGAGGCGCCGGTGGTCTCTTCGCACCCGCCCTCATGGTCGGCGCCATCATCGGAAGCATGTTCGGGCTCCTGGTGGCGAAGACCGGTTGGTTCCCCGGAGCCAGTCCAGCCCACTTCGCCCTCGTCGGCATGGCGGCGATGGTGGCGGCGACGACCCACGCGCCGATGACCGGCGTCATGCTGGTCTACGAGATCACGCAGACCTACAGCCTGATCGTGCCGCTGATGCTCTGCGCCGTGCTCAGCGTCATCGTGGGGCGTCTCTTCTACCGCGAGAGCGTGTACACCGCGGAACTCGCGGCGGCCGGCATCCGCGTCGGAGGAAGCACCGACCTGACCCTGCTCCGGCAGCTCACGGTCCGAGACGTGCCGCTCATGCCTCCGGTGATGGTGCGGCCGGACGACAGCGGGCAGCGGCTTCTCGACCTCAGCGAACGCTTCGCGGTGTCGGACTTCGTGGTCGTCGACGAACAGGAGAACTATCTCGGCATGGTCACCGGCGCCGACCTGCAGGCCGCGCTGGTCTTCCGCGAGGCGATCCCCCTGCTGCAGGTGAACGAGATCGAGCGGACCGACCTGCCGAGCATGGTGCTCGACGACACCCTCGACGTCGCGCTCGATCGCTTCAGCGAGCACGATGCGGCCTCCCTCGCGGTGCTGAGCCGGCCCGGTGACGGCCAGGTCATCGGCGTCCTGACCCGAAGCCGTCTGATGCGCGAATACCAGCACGCGCTGGCGGAGAGTTGAGGCGATGTCGTCCTCCCGATTCACCTTCGGCGCCGAAGATCGACTCAAGGGTCGGACCGCCTTCTCCGAGGTCCACGCCGGCCGCACCCGCCGCGAGTCCGGCCCCCTGCTCCTCTACGCCCTTCCCAACGGGCTCGACCGCCTTCGGCTCGGGCTGTCGGTCGGCCGTCGCTGCGGCAACGCGGTACGGCGGAACCGCCTCAAGCGAATGCTTCGCGAGACCTTCAGGCTGAATCGGGGATCGTGGCCGGTCGGCTACGATCTGCTGGTCGTGGTCCGACCGCACGAGGAACTGTCCCTCGCCGCGTACGCCACGCATCTCGAATCCGCGATCCAGCGACTGGACGAGACATGGCGGAAACGAAGTCGGAAGCAGACGACACCACCAACCGACGATCCATCGCCACCCTCGGCCTGATGCTCGCGGTCCGCGGGTACCAGCGGTTCGGTTCGCCGTGGCTGGGAGGCCACTGCCGCTTCGAACCCAGCTGCTCGAGGTATGCGATGGAAGCCCTCGAGCGCCACGGTGCGATCCGTGGCGGCTGGCTTGCGGCGTGCCGCGTCCTTCGATGCCGACCCGGCGGCGGCGCGGGCGCCGATCCGGTGCCGCCCGACACGAATTCGGATTGAGCGAGGGCGGTCGGGCCGGGTTCAGGCCTCGATCACGGGATTCCGAAGCGTCCCGAGGCCATCGATCTCGATCTCCACGACGTCGCCGTCACGGAGGAATCGGGGCGGCGTCATTCCCGCCCCGACGCCGGCCGGGGTGCCCGTCAGCACGACCGTCCCCGCCGCGAGGGTGGTGCCCCGCGTGAGTTCGACGAGCAGTTCGGCGACGGAGAACATCATCTCTCGAGTGCTTGACGACTGCACCACCTCGCCGTTCAGACGGGTTCGAATGCCGAGCGTCTGCGGATCGACGATCTCGGTGGCCGGATGGAGCGGACCGAGCGGACAGAAGGTGTCGAAGCTCTTGCCCCGGCAGAACTGACCCCCCGATCCATGCTTCTGCCACCACCGGGCGGTCACGTCGTTGGCGATTCGATAGCCACCGACATGGTCGAAGACCGAGGCTGGATCGAGATCCTTCGCATCCCGGCCGAGCACCACGGCGAGTTCGGCCTCCCAGTCCACCTGCGGGCCGTGCTCGCTGCAGATCGACGGGATCACGATCGGATCCTCTTCGCCGATCACCGACGCGGGATTCTTGAAGAAGACCATCGGGCGCTCGGGACGTGCGTTTCCCAGCTCCGCCGCGTGATCGGCGTAGTTCCGTCCGATGCACCAGATCGCGGGCGGTCGATCCGGGCTCACTTCTGCTCCGCCTCGGCGCCGATGACGTCCTTCCGACGCTGGCCTTCCTGTGCGGCCGCAGCGGCTCGGAACGAGCGATACGCGTCCATTCCGGGCGGCTCCTTGAACGCGGCGTCGAACTCGAGGGCGCTCGCGAGCGGACTGCGGGCGAACTCCGCTTCGAGCAGCGGTCGGACCTCGTCGAAGGCCATCCGCTTCTGGTCGTCGCCCGCCTTGGCGTAGATCTGCAACCGGTCGATCAGCGGGAGCGAGTCGTTGAGCAGGATCTCCTGGAAGATGTCCCGGACGCTCGTCTCGAGATCCCCGATCAGGTCCTTGATCCGGCTCTCGCCGAACTTCGAGGTGTAGTCGCTGTCCTCGAGGCCCTGGAAGTAGAGCGTGAGTTCGCCCGCGAACTTCACCGCGTCCTCGAGGATCTCGGGCTTGTTGAGCAGGAGCCCCTCCCGGAATCCACGACGGAGAGCGGCGTAGACGTCGCTTCGCGCAACCTCCGGCTGCATCTCGTATTCGCCCGTGGTCTGATCCTTCACGAAGACGTCGATCGGCATGCTGTAGGACATGTTCGGGATCACGCCGCCTTCGCCGTAGAGTTCGTTCAGGTAGTCGTAGATCTCCTGGGCGTCCTCGTACTCGCCCGCCCGCCAGAGATCCCGGATCGCGTACTTCATGAAGTTCTCGTGGAAGTTGGCGAAGGTGTCGCCACCACCGCCGCGCGAGTTGAAGTGCTTGCCGTAGAGCTCGCGGAAGTACCGGTCGATCGATCGGATCCAGCGGGAGTCGTTGAGGCGCCCGGGGTTGTCGTTGCTGAAGGGATCGACGTTGAGCAGCCCGGACTTCGCGAGCGCCTGCATCGCCTGGAGCCAGATGCGGTCGTTGTTCAGGACGTTGTAGGCGTCCTCGGCATCCTCGTAGCGCTTGGAGCCCCGCTCGGACCCGAGCTTGCCCCAGTAGAGGGCGTGCGCCTGGGGATGACGCCAGTCGATCGGTCCGATGTCCCGGGTGTACTCGTACATCACCTCGGGTTCCATGTTGTATTCCTCGCGGAGCGCCTTCTTGCGGAGGAAGTTCACGAACTCACGGACCTGATCGACGCGGGCGGGATCGCCGAGCACCTGGTCGAAGGTGGCGTAGATGGGATCGTTCTTCGCGAAGGTCGAGTCGAGTCCGAGGATTCTGGCGTACGGAGACTGCTTGACCGCGTTCCACTTCCCGATGTTCATCAGGAAGTCCCGATCCAGCGACATCTCGAATCCGGAGCCGGTCCGGTCGAGGGCGGCCTCGAGATCCTCGACCAGCTGCGCCGTCCCCGGCACCCGGGCGTCCGCCTCCTCGATGGACTCCGCGGCGTTCGCGATCGTCTCCATCCAGAGCACGCGTTCCTCGGCGTTGAAGGGAGGCTTTCCGAGGAGGTAGTGCCACTCCTTCGCGTGCTCCCGCTTGTAGTGGAGATGCGCATCGTCCGACACGCCGTCCATCTTGTGCGCGAACCAGAACGCCAGCTCCTTGTGGAGCACGACGTCGTTGGGGTTGTACCGAAGACCCTCGTTTCGAACGAGGTTGATACCGGCCTTCACCCAGTCCCAGCGTTCCTCCGGGGTGTTGGTGAGCACCGAGATGTTGTAGGCCATGTTGTGGCCGTGGAATCCCCACACCTGCGAGAACCGGGGCTGGAGCTTGGTGATCAGGTCCGCGTCGCTCATGACTTCGTAGAACTGCCCCTCCTCCTTCATCATGTTGACCTTGATCCACAGGTAGTCGACGATCAGGCCGCGCAGGGCGCCGATCGCGGTCCCGAGGGCGACGATCGGGGGCGCACCCTCGATCGAGGCGTCGGTGTAGCGGAGCGCGTACCCGTCGATCCCGTCGATCCGGGCGGTCACCTCCTCGGTCACCGCACCATCGCGGTAGGCGATCTCCACCACGTCGCCGACGTTGCCGCTCCAGTCGCGGGTGCCGGCGTCGAAGATGAATTCCACCGGATCGTCGCCGGCGAAGGTCATGGTGGTCTCGATGGAACGGACCATGCTCGTGAAGACGTCGATCACCTCGGAGTCGTCGTTCGGCTCCCCGGTCGTGGGATCGACGACGGTGAGCACCAGGTGCTCCTGGCCCGCCTTCTCCACGATGGTGGGAAGGATCCGGCCGGCGCCGAAGACCGCGGTGACCGCGAAGGCCAACGCGACGATCTGGATGATTCGGTCTTTGCTCATGGGACGCGGTCGTTGGGGACGGGGAGGAATGCCTGTCGGCACGTGATACGTTCGGGTTCGCCGGCCGGTTCTTGGTGACCCGGGGTCAGCCGTGTCCGCTGTAGGTCGCGAGTTCGCGGCGTCGGAAGACGAGGAGGCCGATGCCGAGGACCATGCCGCACCAGAGCAGACCGATGACCAGGAGATCGCGGCCGACGCCCGCCCAGGAGACGAGTCGTCCCTCCACGACCATCGAGTTGGGACTCGCCTGGCCGAACGGCTCCAGCAGCCACGCGACGCTTCCGGCGATCCAGCCGATCAGGATCTGCACCCACTGGATCAACGCGATCGCTTCGGCGTCGGGCCGGAAGAGGGTGACGCTGTTGCCGATGAAGGAGGCCATCGAGCCACCGACGAAGACGGTGAAGGCGAGAAGCACCGCGACCGGAAAGCTCAGGAACGTCGCGGCGGAGACGCCGAGCATCGCGAGAAAGGCGAGCTTGGTCCAGTTGACGATCATCGCGCGGAGGAAGTTCGATTCGAACGACGCCGCCTGCCACATGATCTCCACGTCCGTCGCGTCGAAGAAGAGCGTGGCCCCGTTGGAGAAGAACCGCCGGGTCGCCGCGCTCTGGGTGCTCACCGAGAACCCGCCGTTGAGGATCTGGACCCGGAGGATCCCGTCCTCGTCGACGAAACTCGCGGGAACCAGCAGCCGGTGCCACTGCTCGGGGACGAACTCCTGTCCGACCTCCTCGCCCTGGCTGGGGAACCGGAAGACGACCGGATACCGGTCGATGTTCTCCGATCGCCCGATGTGGAAGAGGTATCGAAGCGTGAGGTTGAGCCCCTCGTCGCGTGCGGCGCCGAGACCCTCGAATTCGTAGACGCGGGCGTCGTACTCCTTGCCGTCCTCGAAACCGCCCGGTGCGATCATCCGCTGCTGGTCGAGGTATTCCTTCCGGAGACGTCGAACGATCCGGCGGATGGTGTCCGCGTAGGTCCGGATGCCGTCCTCGACCTCGCTCTTGAGCAGGAGATCGCTCTCGTACTCCGCAAGCGCCCGGTCCCGGACCTGATCCTCGGTGAGCCGGTCGAAGCTCGGGTAGACCCCCACCCGGGCGGTCAGTACCTCGTCGTGGACCTCGATCGCCTGCATGGGATCGTCGGCCCGCGTGCTCAGGTACTGCGTGAACGAGAAGATCGAGACGCCACCGATCGCGAGCAGGACCAGGTTGAGGAGAATGAGCCCCACCCACTTGCCGATCATGTACTCGAGTCGTCCGAGCGGCTTGGTGACGAGATGCCAGATCTGTCGGTCACGGACCTCGAAACTGACGGTCGCACAGGCCAGCACCAGCGTCATGCACGCGGCGAGGGTGTAGACCAGGGCCATGGAGTCGCTGAGGAAGTCCTGCAACTGGTATCGAACGGGCGCGTCCGGATCGATCCACAGCGGGATGAGCGGGAGCGTGACCAGCATCAGCACGATGAACGCCAGCGAGATCCGGAGTCGGATGCTCTCCCGCACGAGGGTGTGGGCGACCGCGGCCACGCCCACCAGCCGTGACGGTCGACCGTGACGATTCGAGGTCGCCCGGGGCGAGCTCAACACCGAGAGGACCAACAGAAGGAGGCGGACCAGCAGGACGAAGGTGATCACCAGCACGCCGACGCCGAGGATCGAGACCACCACGCCTCGGTAGCCCTGCCACCAGGGAACCGCGGCGAGCGCGAAGGTCGCGAGCAGGGTGACGAAGACCGGAAGACTGATCTCGGTCCAGATCACGATCAGGAGCCAGGCCAGGACGAGCAGACCGCCCCAGAAGACGAACTCCGGTCGATCGATGGCGAGCGTCGGGAGCCAGTCGGGGATCGTGGTCGCGATGAAGAGTGCGCCGAGCTCGGCGATCTGGGTGAGGCGACCGGACTCGGCGTCGAAGAACTCCGAGATGCCCGCCTTGACCGACGGACCGCCGAACGTCTCGCCGCCGACTTCGACTTCGCCCGTGTCGAGCAGTCGAGCCGCGACCGCGTCCATCTCGATCGAGTTGGCGTCCCGGAGGACCTCGACCACGTCGTCGAAGCGAGCCCGCGCAGCACCGGCCTCGAGCCAGATCTTCCCGAAGACCGCACCCACCACGAGCACCGCGAGGACCGTGAGGACGATCTTCGCCGTCGACCGGTGCTGGACTTCGTCGAGCACGCCCCAGATCTTCCGAATCATCTTCACCGTGACGAACTCCGATTCCGATCGTCGTCGTCACCGTCGAGCAACCCGTCGATGATCGAATTGTCGTGATCGTCGGGCGCGTCCGGCACCTCGGTCACCGAGGCCTCCGGCTTCTCCGGGGCCTCTCCCTGAAGCAGTTCGTCGAGGACTTCGGCCGACTTCTGCGTCGATTCGGCGGCGGCCGCCGCGACGTCCGCCTGCTTCTCGACCGCCCGGGGCGCGTCCGGCGTACGGTCGGTCTGGAGCGCGTCGAGGAGCGATTCGCCCTCGCCCGTCTCCACCGCCTCGTCGCGGGTGAGGAAGGCCGCGGTCTCGCCGCCCTGCAGGGCGCCGGAAGTGTCCGCCGCCTCCTGCTGGGCCTGTTCGACGATCCCCATGAAGAGATCCTCGAGTCGCTGCCGCGGACGCTGGACCGAATCGATCGCGACGCCGCGTCGTTGCAGCACGCCTTCGATCTCGTCGACCGTGGCGGCATCGAGGGTCGGAGTGCGGATCACGGTGTGCTTCGAGTCGGCGAGCAGTTCGCCGGTGCGGCCCTCGCCGCGGATCTTCCCGCCGTAGAGGATCACCATGCGATCGCACACGTCCTCGACGTCGCCGAGCAGATGCGAGCTCAGCAGGATGGTCGTTCCCCGTCGACCCAGTTCGAGCAGCAGGTCCTTGACCTGTCGCGTCCCGATCGGATCGAGTCCGGAGGTGGGTTCGTCGAGGATCAGCAGTTCGGGATCGTTGATCAGGGCCTGGGCGAGCCCGAGCCGCCGGCTCATCCCCTTCGAGTACTCGCCGACCGCCCGGCGCTTGACCTGCGCGAGGCCGACCATGTCGAGCAGTTCGTCGATGCGACGCTTCCGCGTGCGGTGATCGAGCCCGAAGATGCGGGCGTAGTAGTCGAGGGTCTCGCGGGCGTCGAGGAACCGGTAGAGGTACGACTCCTCCGGGAGGTAGCCGATCTTGCTCTTGATCGCGACGTCGGACGGGTCCCGTCCGAAGACGCTCAGACGTCCGGAGGACTTGTGGAGCAGGCCGAGGATCATCTTGATCGTCGTGCTCTTCCCCGAGCCGTTCGGACCGAGCAGCCCGAAGATCTCGTGACGATTGATCTCGAAGTCGATCCCGTCGACCGCCCGGGCCTTGGCCCGTTTCCAGAAGTCGCTGAAGATCTTGGTGAGGCCCACCGCTTCGACGATCGGCTCGCCGATCGACGGACGGGCCGCGTCCCGGGTGCTTCCCTCGATCAGCTCGTTCATTCGCCGTCTCCCTCGCGGCCGTAGCCGCCACGGGCGTCGCGGTTCAGGCGACGACCGGACCGGTTGATGTTGATCTGCCGGCCACCGAGCTGCCAGTTGTTCATGTCGGCCATCCCGCGCATCGCGTCGACCTTCTTCGCGTTCGACGCCGCGTTGCGGCGAGCCGTCGACACGTCCATCGAACTCTTCATGCGGAGCGCGAGACCACGGAGTCCGGGCGGAGCCGAGATCACTTCGACCTCCGGACCGCTGAGCACCTCGTTGTACGCATCGAGCCAGAGCTGACGCACCAGCTGGTTCGGGTTCTCCGTGTAGGCGGGGACGAGACTCATGAGACGCCGCACGTCGGAACCGACGCTCGACTCGATCATGTACCGGAAGGCACGGGCCTCGGTCATGGTCTTCGCCGCCTCGCCGCCGATCTCGTCGGACTCGAATCGTTCGCCGATGCGGGCCAGAACGACCTCGGCCTCGGCTTCGTCTCCGCGGCTCAGGGCCGTCTCGTAGTCACCGATGAGTTCGATGAGCCCCGCGAGGGCGCTCGCGCCCGCCGCGTCATCGAGAATCGTGGTGCTTTCGCGTCGAGCGACCTCGACCGCGATCTTCGCCCGCTCCCGGGCCGACTGGACCTGCTGGACGCTGCGACGGACCGCGAGCGGCGGTACGCGGTCGGTGACCGAGACGGTGGCGATCCGGATCCCGCTCTCGTTGGCGTTGAGCGACTCCTGGGCCCGCCGACGGATCTCGGAGATCGCCTCGTCACCCTCGATGAATCCCGCGAGCGTCATGGTCGCGGCGGTGTGGACGGTGGCCTGTTCGAGGACGAGCTTCACGATCTCGTCGGCCTGCTCCGGGGTGAACCGGGTCAGGAACGAGACGGCGTCGTCGATCGAGTACTCCGCGGTCATCCGACAGTGAGCGAGGTCGCCGCCTTCGAGGATGAGCGAGCCGTCGCCCTTGCCCTCCGGTCCGGGGCGGAGCGGTCGACTGGTCTCGGCGTTCGTCGTCGCCTCTTCGAGGGTCAGCGACTTCGCACCGAAGTTCGGCCAGAAGGACTGCTCCACGGAGACCGTGCGCTTGAGCGGGACGGTGATGATCTCCCCCACCGGATACGGCCAGAACGGCTGCAGGCCGGCGGAGATCTGGGCATCCGAGCCCTCGCCTTCGATCGCCCCGAAGAGCGTCCGGATTCCGGTGCGATTCTCCTCGACGGTCTGGAAACCGCTGAAGAGGAAGACCACGCCGAGCGCGAGGATCGCGAGCTGGAGGACGCGGTAGCTCAGTCGCAGGGCCTCGGTCAGGCTCTGGTTCGCCGGATCCATCGCGTCGCGGAGGTCGGTCGCGGTGGCCGCATCCGCGACGACGGTGAATTCCGCCGACTTCTCGCGACGCGGGGAGTCGTCCTCGGTCCCGAGATCGTCCTCTTCACGGACCGGTTCGAATTCATCGGGGCGTTCCTCGCTCACTGGTCGTCCTCCGATCCGGTCTCGACGTAGGACGTCGTGGGCTGCGGGATGCCGTCGCCGGTGGTGTCGGACTCGAGGTCGATCAGGTGGAACGGCGCCTTGGTCATGTCGGTGACGAAGGTCGTCGAGCCGCGAAGGCCGGAGCGGAGGGTCTCGAGCCAGGACAGGAAGATCGCGAGATCCGCGTGCTCCCGCATCTGCTCGTAGTACCTCGTGGCCTCCTCGTTGCCGCGGGCTTCGATCACCGCGGCCCACTGCTCGGCGAAGTCCCGGATGATCTGGGCCTGCGCCTGGGCCTTCTGCTTGATGGTGTTCGCTTCGGAGTTGCCACGGGACTCCTCGATGTTGGCGAGGGTCTCCTGCACCGCCGACATGCGTCGCATCACCGCGGTGGTGGTCTTCGGCGGGAACACGACCCGGCTGATCCCGACCGAGATCGGCACCACGCCGGTGAGGACGTTCTCGGGGGACTGGACCTCTTCGAGGATCGCGCCCTCCGCCTCCGGAAGCTTGCTGCTGGGTCCGATCAACTCGTCGAACGCGTAGCCGCCGATCCGTCCGAGGCCGCCCTGGAGCAGCGTCTCGAGGTCGCGCTGGGCGCCGGCGAGGGATCCGTAGCTGTTGTAGAAGGCCTTGGCCTCCTCGTCGCCCTCGCCGACCTTCCAGAGCATGAAGGCCTGGACCATCACCTGCTGACCGTCACGGGTCTGCACGGTCTTGATGGGCGACTTCACGAACTGCTGTCGCGTGTCGAGCTTCGCGACGGAGTCGATGAAGAACGGGAGCTTGAAGTGCAGTCCCGGCTCGCGGACGATTCCGGCCGGACGGCCGAGCCTCGTCTTCACCGCGACTTCGTGGAAGTTCACGGTGAAGGTGGTGTTGAAGAGGATCAGCACCAGGACGATCAGGATGGCGACGACGGCGGTGATGGTCTTGCTCATGGTTCGCTGCGCAGTTTCGCGTTGACGGGAACGCCGGGACGTCGAAGCCCCGGATCGGACCTCGGGGTCAGTTGGATTCACCAGGCTTGTCGAGATACTCGCGGAGGTTCAGGCCCGTGTCGGGCTCCTGCATCTCCACGTCGAGATCGGTGCGGGCCGAATCGACGGCCAGCACGTACTTGGACCGGACTCCCTGAAGCACTTCGGACAGGACTTCCATGATCCGGCGTTCGCGGTAGAGCTTGGGCGCGGCCGAGAAGGCCCCGACCTGTCCCCGCACCTCGTCGGTCTTGCGGCGGGCGTCCATGTGGATCTGCCACCGGAGGCTGCGGACGCTCGCGATGAAGGAGGCGATCAGCCCCTGGCTGTCGCGGAGCATCCGCTCCGCTTCGACCCGGGCGTCGATCGTGGCCTCCGCGTCGGGGCCCTCGGTTCGGTCGAGCTCCCGGTACCGCTCGATGATCGCGACGATCCGCCGCGCCCGGTCGGCGTCGCCGACCATTCCGGCCAGCGCCGCGTTCGCGGTCCGCCGCGCCTCTTCGAGCGTCTTCCGGACGTTCTGCGTGTCGATCGCGAGCTCCTCGAACATCGACACCGAATCACCGGGCGGGCGGAGCGCGGGAATCGCGACCGAGACCACTTCCACGCCGGTGCTGGCGTCGTCGAAGGCGAGCTGGATGCGATTCCGCATCTCCGTGGGCAGGGCCGATCCCTGCGGCGAGAGGACGTCCTCGAGGGACAGCCGCGAGAAGGTCTGGGTGACCACGCGGAGCGCGATGTCCTGCAGCGCAAGCTCCCGCATGTCCAGCGGACTTCGCTTCGGACGAACGTCATTGGAGAAGTTCAGGAAGTCGATCAGGGCGCCGGACTTCAGGCGATAGCGCAGGATCACGTCGACGTCGAGCAGGGCGAACTGGTTGGTGACCGCCTGCCGGGTCTCGGCCTGCTCGGACGCCTCGTCGGCGCGTCCGGTCGCCTCGTCGAGACGACGCTGCGCGACCTCGAGCTGGTCGACGGAACGCGTGACCTCGTCGGGGAGCGGGTTCGCCGAGACGAGGAAGAGTTCGTTGATCGGCTCCGCGGCGGGGTCCCAGAGGTCGACCTCCCGGACCTCGCGGGGCACGCCGTTGAGACTCAGTTCCTGGATCCGGGCGGCGTCGATGACCTCGACGGTCTCGAGCGGCCAGGGAAGCTTGAACATCGTGGAGCCTTCGTAGACCGAGCCGACGATCCGACCGCCACGCAGGCGGACCGCCTGCTGCCCGGGCTCGACGACCACCACCGAGCTCAGGGCGATGAGCACCACGAGCCCGAACGCCAGCAGCCATGCGAAGCTGCGAAGCAGCAGCTGATAGCCCCACGAGCTGGTGATGTCGAAGCCGAACTGGTAGTTCACCGCCTCGTTGATCGAGCGGACGATCGAATCCGGCGCCGCGAAGAGACTGAGGATCCGCGAATCGAACGCGGGTCGGGGTGTCTCGCCCGGACGCCGGGGTCGATAGAG